>Ga0209710_1003725_pt1 | contig 10180 bp, 5 predicted proteins | sample ArcticOcean_MG_C_5_FD_187436 | JGI IMG/M metagenome (GOLD analysis project Ga0209710, IMG submission 187436) | Marine microbial communities from western Arctic Ocean - ArcticOcean_MG_CB4_138 (SPAdes) (version 2) | ecosystem: Environmental > Aquatic > Marine > Oceanic | place: Arctic Ocean: Canada... | reverse complement strand
TTCAGGAATGATAAGAGTATTATCTGCGATTATATCTATCTTAATTAAGTTTTTTTCTTCAAAATACTTTAAATCTTCAATAAAATTTTCTTTCATAAAGTCTGATATTTTTTCACAAATCTTAAGTTCTACAAATTTTGCATTTGTTAAAACAGCTTTAACCTCAACTAATTTTAGAATTTTCATAGCAAAAGACTCATCAGTAAGAGTTACCTTCCATTTTACGGCACTTTCCCTTAATCTTTGTCTAGACATCTCTAAAAGTCCGAATGTGCTAATTCTTCCTATTTGAATTCTTGCCCTATCAGTTCTGCATTGCTCTTTAAGCTTTCTCTCAACTAATCTTCTATTTCCAAAACTCAACATATCAATGAAATCAATAATAATTAAACCAGACAAGTCTCTTATTTTTATTTGTCGAGATATCTCCTCTGCTGCCTCAAGATTAGTATCTAAAGCGGTACTCTCAACATTTTTTTGTTTAATAGAGCTTCCTGAGTTTATATCAATTGAAACTAGAGCTTCTGTTGGGTTTACAACTAAGTAACCACCTGATTTTAGCTTTATCTCTGAATCATAAATTTGATTTAATTTTTCTTCAATGTTTTCTTTAAAAAATAAAGGAACTTTTTCTCTATATTTTTTTATTTTTTTTACATGAGAAGGCATCATTAACTTCATAAAGTTTTGTGCCTTTTTATAACCTTCGTTACCCTCAATGATGATGCTGTTTGTGTCTTCATCATACATATCTCTTAAGGTTCTTTTTATAATATCACTTTCTTGATGGATTAATGATGGAGCTATAGAATTTAATGCATTTTCTTTAATTTCATTCCAAGTTTTAATTAAAGTTTGAAGGTCATAATCTATATCATTTTTTGTTTTGTTTGACCCCGCAGTTCTTACAATAAGTCCCATTTCTTTTGGAATAACTATATCATTTAAGATAGTTCTTATTTTTTTTCTTTCTCCTGGGTTAAAAATTTTACGTGATATACCTCCACCTTTTGGAGTATTAGGCATTAGAACAATATATTTACCTGCTATAGAAATAAAAGTACTTAGCGCAGCACCTTTCTGTCCTCTTTCATCTTTTAATATTTGTATTAAAATTACTTGGTTAGGTTTTATAACTTCTTGGATTTTATATCTTTTAGATCTAAACTTTACTTCTGGTTTTTTACCAAATGATGCAAGTGAGGACTGCTCTTTGTTCTCATCAATTTGAGCAGTATCTGCAACTGGACCATCACTCTCTTCTGTTATCTGGTTATCATTCTCCAATTCAGGTTCAGGTTTTACTTCAACTGGATCATTAACATCAAGATTACCCTCATTAATATTTTTTTGTTCTTCCAGCTCACTTTCTTTTAAAAGTTCTTCTCTGGCTCTTTCCTCTTCTTTTTTTATCTTTACTAAATCACTTTGAGGTATTTGATAATAATCTGATTGGATATCGTTAAAAGATAGAAAACCATGTCTATCTCTGCCAAAATCAATAAAAGCAGCTTGCAAAGATGGCTCTACACGGCTCACCTTTCCAAGGTATATGTTATTTTTGATTAAATTGTTTTTTAGGCCTTCGTACTCGTAGTCTTCAATGTTTTCACCTGACTTAAGTACAACTCTTGTTTCATTTGGATGCGAAGCATCAATGTATAAATTTTTTTCCATATATTTTCGATTAATTGTTTCATTTTCTATTTAAATAATTTTAAATTTTGTTTGAATTCTAATGCCTTAACTTTAACAAATTCTTATATATATTAAACTAAAATGCATCGTATAATTAAAAATATATTTATATTAGTTTTAAGCATTGCTCTATTATCTGTATTTTTGATATTAGCTGTTTTGTGGGCTTTTTCTAACAATTTACCAGATTATAAATTTCTTAAAAATTACAAGCCATCAGTTTCTAGTAAAGTTTATTCTGGTGAAGGCGAGTTAGTTAATGATTTTTCATCAGAAAAACGAATATTTGTACCCTACAAGTCGATATCAGAAAAAGTGATTAACTCTTTTTTATCTGCAGAAGATAAAAATTTTTATTCACATCCGGGTGTAGACGCCAAAGGAGTATTAAGAGCAATAATTAATAATATTTCAAATGTGATCGCATCAAGAAGGCTAGAAGGTGCATCAACTATAACTCAACAAGTGGCAAAAAACTTTTTATTAACAAACGAAGTTAGTTTAAACAGAAAAATTAAAGAGGCAATTCTTGCTTTTAGAATAGAAAGAGCTCTTTCAAAAGAAAGAATATTAGAACTATACTTAAATCAAATATATCTTGGAGAAGGGACTTATGGTGTAGCATCAGCTAGCCTAGAATATTTTGACAAATCAATTAGTGAATTAAATTATGAAGAGGCAGCTTTATTAGCGGCTCTACCAAAGGCTCCAAGTAGGTATAATCCTTATAAAAATATTGAACTTGCAAAATTTAGAAGAGATTTAGTTATAAATAATTTATTTGAAAATAATTATATAAGCAAAAAAAACCAAGAAGTTCTTTTGTCAAAAAAAATTATATTAAAAAAAAGAAAAAAAATTTATACAGAAGATACAAGTTATTATGTAGAAGATATTAGAAAAGATGTTGTTGAAAAATTAGGATTTGATAAAGTTTATAAGCAAGGATTAAACATAAGCACACCTATTAATTTAAGTTTACAAAAAATTGCAACAGAGTCATTAAGACAAGGTCTCATTGAATATGATAAAAGAAAAGGTTGGCGTGGAGCATTGACTAATATAAAAAAATTAGAAAAATGGAGTCAAGAAGTGGATAAATTTAGATTACAAAAATCAATTAACTGGGACTTAGCAATAATTAAAAAGATAGATAAATTTTCAATAGAAATTGAAACAGAATATGAAAAAAAAGGAATTATTAAATATGAAAATATCACATGGATCAAAAAAGATTTTAAAGAAATATTAAAAATTGGAGATGTCATTCATGTTGAAAATATTAACAAAAATATATTTGCCTTAAGACAGCTACCAATGGTTAATGGAGGAATTGTTGTTATGGATCCTTTTACTGGAAGAGTGTTAGCTTTAAGTGGTGGATTTAGTTTTAAAAAAAGTGAGTTTAATAGAGCTACACAGGCACTAAGACAGCCAGGTTCTGCTTTCAAACCTTTTGTTTATGCTTTGGCTCTTGAAAATGGATACACACCATCAACTTTAATTTTAGATGCACCATTAGTTTTAGAGCAAGGAACAGATTTAAAAATGTGGAAACCAGAAAACTATGGAAAAAAATTTTATGGCCCATCCACACTGAGAATGGGGTTGGAAAAATCCAGAAATTTGATGACAGTCAGAATTGCACAAGGCCTTGGACTTAAAAAGATTGTTAATTTTTCAAAAAAACTTGGTATTTATGAGAACCCTAGTGAACTTTTATCAATTTCATTAGGTTCTGCCGAGACAACCTTATTAAAACTAACATCTGCATACTCATCATTTGTTAATGGAGGTAAACTAGTTAGACCAATAATGATTGATAGAATTCAAGATAGTGAAGGGAATACAATATTTAATAATGAAACGAGAGAGTGTGTAAATTGTGATCAAATATCCTACTTAAGTGACAATTATCCAAAGATAGAAGACAAGTTTGAGCAAATATTTTCCGCTGAAACAGCATATCAAATGACTTCGATATTAGAGGGGACCGTTCAAAACGGAACAGCAAAAAAATTAAAAGATTTAAATTTAGACTTAGCAGGAAAAACTGGAACAACGAATGGAAATACAGATACTTGGTTTATTGGATTTACCTCAAAATTAGTAATAGGAGTTTATGTCGGTTCAGATAATCCAAAATCACTTGGAAGATATGAAACTGGAGCAAAAACAGCATTGCCAATCTTTAAAAACTTTGTAAAAAAAGCTGTTAAGAAAGAAGATGCGAGACCATTTAAAGTTGCACAAAATATTTTAATGAAAGTTATTGATCCTATTACAGGAAAAAAAGCAGAAATTGGAACTAGAACAACAATTATTGAAGCTTATAAAGATGTGAAACTGGAAAGTTTATTGAATCAAGATATTAGTAATAGATTAAAAAATAATAATATATTAAGGTTCTATTGATGGATAACGAATATTTAAATTACAAATCAGAAATAGAAAAAATTAATCAAAGAGTTAAGGAGTACCTTTGAAACAAATGATATTCGTAAAAAATTAGAAAATAATAACCAAAAAATACTAGAGACTAATTTCTGGCAAGATAAAGCAAATTCCCAAAAAGTTATTAAAGAAAAAAAATTATATGAAGAATTAATAAATTCATATGAAAATTCATCTAAATCAATAATTGACTTAGATGAGTTGAATGAACTTGCCTCAGAAGAAAAAAACCAATCTGTCATAAATGAAGTTCTAGAAAGTGTCAAAAATTTAAAAAAGTTAGCTAAAAAAAATGAAACTAAATGTTTTTTATCAAATGAAACTGATAGTTTAGATTGCTATATAGAAATTCATGCTGGTGCTGGTGGAACTGAGAGTCAGGATTGGGCAGAAATGCTAAGAAGAATGTATCTAAAATGGTCAGATATTAAGAATTTTAAATCAGAATTAATTAGTGAACATAAGGGAGATGAAGCTGGCATAAAATCATCAACGATTAAAATTGAGGGTGATTATGTTTATGGATGGTTAAAAGCTGAGTCAGGGATTCATAGGTTGGTTAGAATATCTCCCTTTGATTCTGGGGCTAGACGTCATACTAGTTTTGCAAGTATTTGGATTTATCCAGTTGTAGATGACAATATTGAAATAGAGATAAATGAGAAAGATTTACGAATTGACACTTATAGATCAAGTGGAGCTGGAGGGCAGCATGTGAATACTACAGACAGTGCAGTAAGAATTACTCACTTACCTTCTAAAATTGTTGTTCAATGTCAAAATGAAAGATCACAACATAAAAATAAAGATACCTGCATGAATATGCTTAAAGCAAGACTGTATGATTTTGAATTAAAGAAAAAAGAAAAAGAAAGCCAAACGATCGAGTCTTCAAAGTCAGAAATTGGTTGGGGTCATCAAATTAGATCTTATGTACTTCACCCATACAGAATGGTAAAAGATAATAGAACTAACTTTGAAAGCTCAAATCCTGATAAAATCTTAGATGGTGAGATTGATGAATTTTTAGAAAGCTCACTATACAAAATAAAGTGATGAAAAGAATAATTAAAATTTTTATAATACTGATAATAACCATGGCTGCTATCGTCATTTACTTAAGCATATATGGAATAAAGACTGAAAAGTTTAACAATGAAATAAAAAAGAATGTTTCAAAAATTAATAAAAATATTAATCTTTCGTTAAATGAGGTCAATTATTTATTAAACCCACTAAATTTCAGTATTAATATTTCAGCAAAAACCCCCAAAATATTACTGGAAGATAAAAGCCTAGATTTAATCGATATTACCACCAATATATCATTAAAATCTTTTATAAATAGGCGGTTTTCTATTGATGATTTAAAAATTTCTACAAAAGAAATTCAAATTAAAGACCTAATCTCATTAACAAGAAAAGTTAAAGGATCACCTCAACTTTTTGTTTTAGACAACATGACTAAAGCAGGATTAATTTCTGCAAATATAAATCTTATGTTTGATTTAGATGGAAAAATAAAAAATAATTATCAAATAAATGGAGATATTAAAAAAGCAAAATTTAATATTTTTAACAAAGTGAAAATTGAAAACTTAAACCTTTCATTTAATATAAGTAAAAATAAATTAACATTAAGAAAAATAGAAACAGATCTTAATAGTATAAAATTAAAATCACCCTTAATTAAAATTGAAGAAAAGAAAAATATATTTTTCATTGAAGGAAAAGTAATAAATGATCAGCAAAATTTTGATATAAATAAACTAAAGCTTATACTTGGTGACTTATTGAATACTATTGAGGCAGAAAAGATTAATTTTAACTCTATAAATACTTTTTCTTTCAACATAAACAAAAATTTAAAATTTAATGATTTAAAAATTGAAACAAATTTAAATTTAGAAAATTTAAAAATAGTTAAAAATCCTCTGAATTTAAAAGCCTATTTACCCAATTATACAGAACAAGTTAAATTTAAAGATCATAAGATTAAGATTAAATTAACAAAAGATATATTGGATATTAAAGGTGATGGAGATATCTATATTGGAGATGAGCTTGAACAATTATCTTACAGTATTATTAATAAGGATGAAAAAATAACATTTGATACAAAGATTAATATTAAAAACAATCCATTAATAATAAATTTTTTAGATTACAAGAAGAAAAAAGAAGATAGTTCAGAAATTTTATTAAAAGGTATTTACAAAAAAAATAAAGAATTAATATTTCAAACTGTTTCTATAACAGAAAAAAACAATCAAATTTTAATTAAAGATTTATTATTAAGTGAAAACTTTAAAATTAATGATTTAGATTACGTTAAGCTTGATTATAGAAATAAAAATAACCTTCTTAATAAGGTAGAATTAAAGAAAAATAAATCTAATTTTTCCATAAAAGGTAAAAGTTTTGATGCAACTCAGTTCATTAATAATAGTGTTGATGATGATGAGAGTTCTACAATTTTTGAAAATTTAAATTCTAAATTTGATATTAAAATAGACAAAATTTACTTAAACAAAAATGATTACACAAAAAATTTATTTGGAAACTTTACCTTTAAAGAAAATAAATTAGATAAATTAAACCTAGAGTCTACTTTTTCTAGCAAAAAAAAAATGAATTTATCTATTGAAACTAATAAGCAAAAAGAAACTATTACAAAATTTTTTTCAAACTACCCAAAACCTTTGATTAAAAGATATGATTTCATAAAAGGATTTGAAGAAGGTTATCTAAATTTTAATTCTATAAAAAAAGATGGTGTTTCTAATTCTGTATTAATTATTGATAATTTTAAAGTTAAAGAAGTACCTGTTTTTGCTAAGCTTTTAAGTCTAGCATCTCTTCAGGGAATTGCAGACCTTCTAACTGGAGAGGGAATAAGATTTACTGATTTTGAAATGCGATATTCAAGTCAAAAAAGCCTTACTAAGATAGAAGAAATGTATGCAATTGGACCTGCTATTTCAATATTAATGGATGGATATATTGAATCAAAGAAACTGGTTAGCTTGAGAGGAACATTGGTTCCCGCAACAACTATAAATAGATCTATAGCTTCAATTCCATTACTAGGTAAGATATTGATAGGTGATAAAACGGGTGAAGGTGTTTTTGGGGTAAGTTTTAAAATAAAAGGACCTCCAAAAAACTTATCTACAACAGTTAATCCAATTAAAACTTTAACACCTAGATTTATAATAAGAACACTAGAAAAAATTAAAAAGAACTAAATTAATTCAACTTTAATATGTTTTTTTTTACCAAGAGAAAGTTTAATTAAACTCTCTTTAAATAAATCTTCAGTAATTAAAAACTTTTCATCAGATATAGCCTGACTGTTTATTTTAATTCCATTTCCTTTAATTAATCTCCGAATTTCACTTTTCGAGTTTTCTAACTTAGATAAAATTACTAAATCTAGAATACTCATTTTATCGCCTAACATTTGTTTGTTAATTTGAATAGATGGCAGGTTATCACCCAATGAATTTTCAGAAAATGTTTGTTTTGCTGTTTCTTGACATTTCCTTGCTTCATCTTCACCATGCAGCATAGATGTAGCTTTATTTGAAAGTAAAATTTTTAGTTCATTAATATTATCATTTTTAATATTTTCAATTTCATCAACATTAATATCTGTAAAAATTTTTAAAAACTTCAATACATCTCGATCATCAATATTTCTCCAAAATTGCCAGTAGTCATATGCTGAAAGAAATTTTTTATCTAGCCAAACAGCTCCAGATTCAGTTTTTCCCATTTTTGCACCTGATGCTAATGTAATAAGAGGTGTCGTTAAACCATAAACATGATTATTTGAATATCTTTTTATAAGATCAACTCCATTAACAATATTACCCCATTGATCAGAGCCACCAATTTGAAGCATACAGTTTTCTTTTTTATTTAATTCTAAAAAATCATAAGCTTGTAAAATCATATAGTTAAATTCCATATAGCTTAATGATTGCTCTCTTTCTAATCTAATTTTAACACTATCAAAACTTAACATTTTATTGATTGTAAAATGTTTTCCAACATCTCTTAGAAAAGAAATATAATTTAAATTTTTAAGCCAAGTATAATTATTAACAAATATAGGTTTTGTTTTTGGATCTTTATCATTTAAAAAATTTTTTAGAATTTTTTCAATATTGTTTATATTCTTTTCAATTTCTTCTTCAGATAAAATTATTCTAGTTTTATCTTTTCCAGATGGATCTCCTATTCTAGTGGTACCACCTCCTAATAAAACTATTGGTTGGTGACCATGTTTTTGCAGCAATCTAAGACACATAATTTGAAGCAAGCTACCAACATGAAGACTTTCGGCAGTACAATCAAAACCTATGTAGGCTCTGATTTTTTCTTTATTTAATAGTTGAGACAGATTTTCTTCTCCAGTACACTGGTAAAAGAAACCTCGATCTTTAAATTCTTTTAAAAATTTATTCATAAATATGTTATCTAGAATATACAATATTTACTTAAAAAATAAGAATGGAAAAATTTTATACTTCTTTAGGATTAATGAGTGGCACATCTATGGATGGGGTTGATGCATCAATTATTAGGTCTGACGGTGAAAATGACTATGAACCTATATTCGATAAATATTTTGAGTATGATGAGACAATTTATTCAGACTTACTAAATCTAAGGAATAAAATAAATTCAATAAAAGATCTGACAACTAATTTTTATCAAATTAGTGAGCTTGAGAGAAAAATTACATTATTTCACGCCAAAATTAGTAAAGAAATTATAATGAACACTGGAATAGATGTAAATTTAGTTGGTTTTCATGGTCAAACAATTTTTCATAATGCTCAAGAAAAAATATCAAAACAAATTGGTGATGGAAATTTACTATCAAGCCTTTTAAAAAAGAATGTAGTTAATAACTTTAGAGAAAATGACATCCTTAACGGAGGACAGGGGGCTCCATTAGCCCCGATTTTTCACAACTTACTTGTAAACAAAAATAAAATTGAGAAACCTACTTGTGTTTTAAACGTAGGAGGTATTGCAAATATTACTCTTGTTGTCTCAAAAAAAAATGAAGACCTAAAAAGTTTTGATGTAGGTCCAGGTAATTGTCTCCTAGATGAATGGGTTAGAAGACACACGAAAATGAAATATGATGAAAATGGAGAAGCTTCAAATATTGGAAAAACAAGTGAAGTTATTCTAAATCAAGCAATTGATAATTTTGACAATATAAGTAATCAAAAAAAACTTTCATTTGATATAAAGGATTTTGATTTAAGTTTTGTGAAAGGTCTTTCTTATGAGGATGGCTTATCAACACTAGTAGATTTTACCGCAATAATAATTTATCAATCAATTTTAACATCAATCAAAATTAAAGAAAATGAAAAATTGTTAATAATAGTTTGTGGTGGTGGAAGAAAAAATTTATCTCTAATGAAGAGTATAAGAAAAAGACTGCCAAAAAATATCTCTTTAAAAATAATTGATGATTATAAAATTGATGGAGACTTTATTGAGTCCCAGGCTTTTGCTTATCTTGCTATTAGATCTGTACTTAAAAAAGAAATTTCATACCCCAACACTACGGACGTAGAAAAACCTTCCATAGGTGGAGTTTTAATTAAAAATTATTAAGATTAAAATAAAGCAGATTCTTTTTTGATATACTTGTCTAAGCTTTTCACCAATACGTCTTCTGTTTTAGTAAAAAAATGATTGGCATCATTTATAGCTTGAAAGTCAACTTTAATACCTTTTTGGGCACTCAATCTTTTATCCAAATCTGTAATATATTCCAAGGGAACTAGCTCATCTTTTTTGCCATAAATCATTAAACCTGAAGTAGGGCATGGAGATAAAAATGAAAAGTCATATACGTTTGGTTGTGGAGATATTGCAATAAATCTATTTATTTCTGGTCTTCTCATTAGTAGTTGCATTGCTATTAGTGATCCAAAAGAAAATCCTGAAACCCAACATTGTGAGTTGTCAAAATTTTCACGTTCTAACCAATCTA
>Ga0209710_1003721_pt1 | contig 10185 bp, 10 predicted proteins | sample ArcticOcean_MG_C_5_FD_187436 | JGI IMG/M metagenome (GOLD analysis project Ga0209710, IMG submission 187436) | Marine microbial communities from western Arctic Ocean - ArcticOcean_MG_CB4_138 (SPAdes) (version 2) | ecosystem: Environmental > Aquatic > Marine > Oceanic | place: Arctic Ocean... | reverse complement strand
GTCATTAAGACAAGAGCACGCAATAATTGACAATAAAAGAGTGAAACAAACTCTAGAAAACTTAAAGTTTCCATTGCACTTTATAGATTATGAAACTTACGCTAGTGCAGTGCCAAAAATTGATGAGTTGGGACCACATAAACACTTAGTATTTCAGGTATCCATTCATACTTTACAAAAAAATGGAGAGCTTTCACATTTTGAGTGGTTAGGTAAAAAAATAGAATTACCTTTTGAAATGTTATCAAAAATGCAGGAATTCACAGGAATAATCGGAACATTCATCTCTTGGCATTCTAGTTTTGAAGTAGGGAGAAATAAAGACATGTTAAATTGGCTTCCTAATTTGTCTACTTATTTAAATTACATGAATGAACATATGTTTGATCTTGAAGATATTTTTAAAGAAATGTATGTAGACTACAAATTTCATGGCTCTACTTCAATAAAAAAAGTTTTACCAGTATTATGCAAGGAATTTTCTTATTCAGAATTAGAAATTCAAGACGGAACAATGGCATTAGATACCTGGGGAAGAATGATTACAGATCCTGATTTTAGTGATGATATTGATCAAACTAGAAACAATCTTCTTGCTTACTGTAAGTTAGACACTGAAGCTATGGTAGAAATCTATAAAGAACTATTAAAAAAGATATAATTATAATTAAAGCATAAATTTGTTTTATATCTTTGAATAGCAATTTATATGATGGGTAAAAAGGTTTTATTAATGATTTTAGATGGCTGGGGAAACTCTCCTGATCCAGCAGTTTCAGCTATTGATAACGCTAAAACAGATTATATAGATAATTTACATAAAAACTATCCTTACGCTACATTAAGAACTGACGGTTTACACGTTGGTCTTCCTGAAGGTCAAATGGGTAATAGTGAAGTTGGGCATATGAATTTAGGTGCTGGTAGAATAGTATTCCAAGATTTAGCTAAAATTAATATGTCAATCAAAAGAAATAATTTTAAAAATGAAAAAGTCCTAGTTGACACTTTTAAATTCGCACAAAAGAATAACAAAAGAATTCATTTTCTTGGATTAATTAGTGACGGAGGTGTCCATTCTCATACAGATCACCTAAAAGCACTTATTGATGTCGCTAAAGATTATAATGTTGAATCTTATATACATGGATTTACCGATGGTAGAGATGTTGACCCTAAGTCGGGCGCTAAATATATTTCAGATTTAGAAAATTACATAAAAGATAGTCCTACAAAAATAGCTTCTATCACTGGTAGATATTATGCAATGGACAGAGATAACAGGTGGGAAAGAATTAAATTAGCTTACGATGCTTTAGTACATGGAAAAGGAGATATAACTTCAGATATCATTAGTACTATTAAAAAAAATTATAAAAACGGATGTACAGACGAGTTTATTAAACCTTTGATTAATGTAGATTCCAATGACAATCCCTTAGCAACTATTAATAGTGATGATATCGTATTGTTTTTTAATTTCAGAACAGATAGAGGAAGAGAGTTAACTAAAGTATTATCTCAAGAAGATAATATTGAATTTAACATGAAAAAAATGAACCTTCATTTTGTTACTATGACAAATTATGATGATTCCTTTTCTAATATTAAAGTGATTTTTAATAAGTCAAATATTAATGACACTTTAGGTGAGATACTAGAAAGAAATAATAAAAAGCAATTAAGAATTACTGAAACTGAAAAATATCCACATGTAACTTTTTTCTTTTCTGGAGGAAGAGAAGATGAATTTATTGGTGAATCTAGAATATTAAAAAACTCTCCTAAAGTAGCAACTTACGACCTTAAACCTGAAATGAGTGCTTTTGAAATTACTGACTCTCTATTAGAGGAGTTAGACCTAGGTAGTCAAGATTTTATATGTTTAAATTATGCGAATGGAGATATGGTTGGTCACACAGGAAGTATGAAAGCTGCAATTAAAGCATGTGAAGCAGTGGATAAATGTGTTGAAAGGGTTGTAGAAAGTGCACTTAAAAATAATTACACAACTATATTAATTGCAGATCACGGTAATTGTGAAACTATGATTAATCCTGACGGGAGTCCTAACACAGCTCACACAACTAATCCAGTGCCTGTAATATTGATAGACAAAAAAATTAAAAATATTAAAAATGGCATACTTGGAGATATTGCTCCAACCATTTTAAAACTTATGGGTATAGACAAACCTACAGCTATGACTCAAGAATCGTTAGTATAAAAAAATGAGCATCACTAAAACTAGAGAAGAAATTGAATTAATTAGAGAAAGTGCTTTACTTGTCTCTAAAACACTTGGCATGATAGCGGGTGAAATTAAAGAAGGAGTTACTACTTTACATCTTGATAAACTAGCTGAAGATTTCATAAGGTCTAATGCAGGAATTCCAGGGTTTTTAGGACTATATGATTTCCCTAATACTCTATGTATAAGTCCAAACAATCAAGTTGTTCATGGAATCCCAAATAATGACCCTATAAGAGATGGAGATGTTATTTCTATTGATTGTGGAGTGTTAAAAAACGGTTATTATGGAGATCATGCTTATACATTTGGGATAGGAAATATATCTGAGGATATAACTGAGCTTCTTAACACTACAAAAGAATCTCTTTACGAAGGAATTAGAAAGTTTAAAGTTGGAAGCAGGGTTGGAGATGTTGGGTTTGCTATTCAGGATTATTGTGAGAAAAGAGGTTATGGGGTAGTTAGAGAGTTAGTAGGCCATGGACTAGGTAAGTCTATGCATGAAAAGCCGGAAATGCCCAACTATGGAAAAAGAGGTAAAGGAAAAAAATTTCTTGAAGGAATGGTTGTTGCAATTGAGCCTATGATAAATCAAGGAACACATAAAATAACACACCATAAAGATGGATGGACAATAACAACACGTGACAATAAGCCTAGTGCTCATTTTGAGCATAACATAGCAATAGTTGATGGGAAGCCAGAGTTACTCTCTACATTTTCCTACATATACGAAGCTCTGGGAATTCACTCTGAAGAAGAGAATGAGTTTAAAAAAGTATGAATAAATTAATTAAGATAATATTAAATACATTTTCAAGAACTTTTTTAATAAAGATTAGTTTTGTGTTCCAACCTATCTTGGGGTTCTTTTTAAAAGGCAATCAATTTACCGATCCAATTGATGGAAAATCTTTCAGCACTTTTTTGCCATATGGCTATAATAATTTAAGAAAAAACGCACTCTCCCCTTCTACTTTTTCACTCGAAAGGCATAGATTACTCTGGTTATATCTAAAGAATGAGACTGGTGTTTTTAGTAAAAAAATAAAACTACTCCATTTTGCTCCAGAGCAAGCTTTTTATAAGAGTTTTAAAAAATTAAGTAATATTCAATACGACACAATTGATATAAACTCTCCTTTAGCAAAGATAAGAGCAGATATTTGTGATTTACCAATAAAAGATAACACGTATGACTTTATCTTATGTAATCATGTATTAGAGCATATTTTAGATGACAACAAAGCTATTAGCGAATTATACAGAGTCCTAAAAAAAGATGGAGTTGGTATTTTTCAAGTTCCAATTGATATGAAAAAAGAATTTACTTTTCAGGATGATTCAATCACGGATAAAAAAGAAAGAAATAAAATATTTGGTCAATATGACCATGTAAGAGTATATGGTAAAGATTATTTTACAAAACTTAAAAATGCAGGTTTTAAAGTTGAAGAGGTTGATTACACTAAAAACTTATCCAAAGATGAAATATATAGATTCTCTATTGTTAAAGGAGAAATAATTCCTGTATGTACTAAATAGAAGGGAAGTTATTTAAGGACAAGTGCTGCATCTTATTATTATCATCTTCATATATCACAAAAACACTGATTGTATTGTGCTTTTCAACAAATAAATTAATTTCATCTAAAGTCATTAAATGTAAAGCTGTAGCATAAGCATCTGCATCAATACAATTATCAGATATTACAGTAACACTTAATATGTTGGTTCTTGATGAATATCCGGTTTTTGGATCAATTATATGAGCATATTTATTGCCTAAGCTATCAGTTTTAAATTTTCTATAAACTCCAGATGTAGCCATGGATTTATCTTGTAAGTTAAAAGCTTTATAAATTTCTTTCTGTACACCATCAAACCTAGGAGTATCTAAACCTACTTTCCAGCTTCGATTACTACCTAAATTCATACCACTAGATCTAATTTCTCCACCAACTTCAACTAGAAAATTAGCAACCTTACTATTGGTTAAAAACTCTGAAATAACATCTACACTATATCCCTTTGCAATTGCATTAAAATCTAAAAATGAATTTTTAGGTCTGATTAGTCTATTGTCAACAATTTTAAATTTATCCAAGCCAACTAAAGAAATTAAGCTATCTGCTGAAATATTGTTTGTTTTAGGACCGAAATCTAAAGAATTAACTAATGGCCCAATAGATGGATCAAAATCACCATTGGTTTGTTGATATATTTTTTTAGAAGTATTAAAAACAAATTTAAAATGATCATCTAATTTAACTTCTTTATTGTTGTTAATTTTAGAAATTAACGAATTTGAATTGTAAGTTGACATAGACATGTCTATAACATTAAACAAACTGTCAATTTTTACTTTTAATTGCAACTCATCTTCTGAAAAATACAGAATATTATATGTAGTACCATAAATATATCCTCTAATAACAGTTTCTCTATTAAGATTATTTGTACAAGAAATAAATAAAATAAAAAGGAATAACAGGTAACGCATTAGTTTAAATTATCATCAATTACTTGGATTCCATTATACTCCATAATGTAATCCTTGTTTAAATATACTGGATTATTTCTATTCTCGGAATTTCCTAATCCTACTCCTGCATAAAGAACCTTTGAATCATGAGATTTAGCATGTTGCTTAAACTTTTCCATCCAACCAAGATCGTAGTTATTTGGATTTTCAGGTAATAAAACTGCCTTTACAATTACAAAATAGTATTGTTTGTTTTTATCAATACAGACAAATTGAGGGTTTTTTTTTAATTTGCTATTAACAGCTATGAACTCAAAACCTCTAGATTCTAAATCTTTACCAACATGATTCATTGCTAAATTATGTAGTTCTTGACTTGATAGAGGAGTATTCATAAGGGTATTAAATTTACCCTCCAAAATCATCAAACCTAATATGTTCATCAGGAATACCGAAGTCTTCTCCCATCTTTTGAACAGCTTGATTCATTAGTGGAGGTCCACAAAAATAAAGTTCTATGTCTTCAGGTGACTCATGTGTGCTTAAATAATTATCTATAACACAATTGTGTACAAAGCCTACAAAGCCATCTCCTTCAGCCTCTAAATCAGCTTTAACGTTCCAATTATCTTCTGGAAGAGGTTCAGATAACGCTAAGTAAAATTTAAAGTTTGGAAAATCTTTTTCTAATTTATAAAAATGGTCTAAGTAAAAAAGCTCTCTTCTAGATCTTCCTCCATACCAAAAACTAACTTTACGACCTGTTTGTAAGGTTTTAAAAAGATGATAAAGGTGAGATCTCATTGGAGCCATACCAGCACCACCACCTACATATAGCATTTCAGAATCCGATTCATTTATAAAAAACTCACCATAAGGGCCAGAAATAATAACTTTGTCTCCAGCTTTTTTAGAGAAAATATAAGAAGAAGCTACGCCTGGATTAACATCCATCCATCCATTTTTATTTCTATCCCATGGTGGGGTAGCAATTCTAACATTTAACATAATTTCTTTTCCTTCAGCTGGATAAGAAGCCATAGAATAAGCTCTATCTACTAACTCATTATTATTCATAACTAATGGCCATAAATTAAATTTATCCCATTCAGGCTTAAATTTATCAGAGGTTTCATGTTCATCTGGATGAGCAGTAATATCCATATCAGAAAATTTAACTTCTCCTTCAGGTATTTCAATTTGTATATATCCTCCAGCTTTGTAACCCATATCTTCTGGAATTGTAATAACAAATTCTTTTATAAAAGATGCAACATTATAATTTCTTGCTACAGTAGCTTCAAACTTTTTAATCCCAAAAACTTCTTCTGGAATACTAATATTCATGTCTTGTTTTACCTTAACCTGACAAGCTAATCTAGCTCCTGATTTAAGCTCTTTTCTTGTAAAATGAGGAACTTCCGTAGGCAACGCCTCTCCACCCCCACTGTTGACATGGCATTCACATTGAATACATGTACCACCACCACCACAAGCGGATGGTAAAAATATTTTTTGTGCACCTAAGGTAGTAAGTAAAGTTTCTCCTGAAGCAACCTCTATTTCTTTTTCTCCATTAATAGTGATCATTACTGGACCAGAAGGAGATAGTTTTTGCTTAACAAACAAAAGCACACTTATTAATAATAATGATACAATTAAAAAAGCGATAATTGTAATAAAAACTGTACCTAATGTTTCTGATGCTAAAATCATATTAATTAACTTCTTTTGTGTTTTCTAAAAATAATTGGCTATCTAATCCTTCAACTGGTAAATCAGTTACTAATTCCACTACTAATTCTGTTTTTACAGCTTCTTCATCTCCACCAGTAAGCATTCCTCCAAAACTCATAAAACCTATAGCCATTAAACCAGTGATAATAAACGTGATCCCAAGACCTCTAAGGGGAGCAGGAACATTGGAATATCTAATTTTTTCTCTTATGGCTGCAATGGCTAAAATTGCTAAAAACCAACCTATACCAGAACCAACTCCATAAGTTAAAGCTAATGCTAAAGTTGGAATTTCTCTAGACTGCATGAATAAAGAACCTCCTAGAATCGCACAGTTCACAGCAATTAGAGGTAAAAAAATACCAAGTGAATTATATAAAGATGGACTAAATTTTTCAACTATAATTTCAACTAATTGAACCATAGTAGCTATAGTAGCTATAAACATAATAAAAGACAGAAAACTTAAGTCATAAATTGCGAAATCTTCACTAATCCACGCTAACGCACCGTCTTGTAAGATATATTTATCCAACAGCCAGTTTAAAGGAACAGTAATCGTTAAAACAAAAATTACTGCAGCTCCTAGTCCAACTGCTGTATCCACTTTTTTTGAAACTGCTAAATAAGAGCACATTCCTAAAAAAGTAGCAAACACCATGTTATCAATAAAAATTGATTTAAATAATAATTCTATATACTCCATATAAATAAATTTATTTAATCTTCAATTAAATCAGTATTCCTATATCTCTGAACCCATATAATTAAGCCAACAACAATTAATGCCATTGGTGCTAATAACATAAACCCATTGTTTTCGTAGCCTATACTATAAAGCCCAGTTTTTTCTATGGGATCTCCTAAAACTGGAAAGCCTAATAGAGTTCCTGACCCTAAAAGTTCTCTAAAAAATCCTACAATAATTAAGATAAGTCCATAACCTAATGCATTACCTATTCCATCTAAAAATGATCTCCAAGCACCATTCGCTAACGCAAAAGCTTCAAAACGACCCATTATAATACAATTAGTGATAATAAGCCCAATAAAAGCACCAAGCTCTTTACTTAAAGAGTATGAGTATGCTTTTAGAACTTGATCAACAATTATTACTAATGCAGCTACAACTGTAAGCTGAACGATGATTCTAATTTTAGATGGTATTATATTTCTAATTAATGAAATAACAACATTACCAGCACCCATAACAAATATTACAGAGATAGCCATTACTATGGAGGCTTTTAATTCTGCTGTTATAGCTAATGCTGAACATATACCTAAAACTTGTATAGTAATAGGATTGTCATCTGATAATGGATCAGAAATTAATTTACTGTCTTTACTTGATAATAAACCCATACACTAATTAGTTTTTAAGTTTTCAAAATATGGTTGATATAATCTCAGGTCACTCTTTATCATTGCTGACACACCATCTCCTGTGATAGTTGCACCTGCTATAGCGTCAACTTCATTGTCATTTTTAATTTTATTTGTAGGGTCGGAGTTACTTTTTGATACTGTAATTCCTTTGAAAATACCATTATCATCTAGAAGTTGTTCACCAATAAAATCATCCATGAAAAACCTCTGTTTGATATTTGCACCTAACCCCGCAGTCTCAGCTTGATGATCGAAATAAGCACCTTGAACTATCATATTTTCATCCATTGCAACATATGCCCATATAGCATCCCATAAACCTTTACCTCTAATTGGAGCTACATAATATGTTTTACCATCTTTTTCACCAATAAATAATGGCAATCGACGTTTTTCTCCAGCCTTCGCTTTTGTTTGTTCTTTTTTGATATCTATTAAATAAGCGTCATTATCTTCAACAATATCCAAATCACCAGTTATTACAAGTTGTTTTTTAACATATTTTGAAAATTCATCAGCTACTTTACTCGCCTCAACAAATGCAACACTACCTTTTCCCTCATTTTCATGTACACCCATAGCATACAAAATGTTTTGTTGCTTTTCTATTCTTTTATTCTCATTAATCTTCGGTTTTAATGAAGAAGCAATGAAAGCTAATAATGAACCTACAACTATTACCATTCCTGTAGCAAATAGTAATGTGTACCAATTTTTATCCGTTCTCTTTTCCATTATTAAGCAGTTTTAATTTTCATTCTATTTAATCTACTATTAACGTTTGCTTTGATAATATAATGATCAATAGTTGGTGCAAATACATTCATTAATAAAATTGCTAAAAACACACCTTCAGGGTATGCTGGATTAAATACACGAATCATAATTGATATAAAACCAATTAAAAACCCGTAAATCCATTTTCCTTTATTAGTTTGAGAGGCACTAACTGGATCCGTAGCCATAAATACAGCTCCGAATAAAATACTTCCTATTAATAAATGTTGCCAATAAGGAACACTCATCAATCCATAAAATTTACTTGACTCTCCAATTACACCTGTATCTATCACAAGATTAAATATTAGCCCCATAACCAATGCTCCTAATATTGTACTAAGGATTATTCTCCAACTTCCAATTTTGGTAAAAATCAAAATTAAAGCACCAATAATAATTAACACTTTTGAGGTTTCCCCTACAGAACCAGGAATAAAACCATAAAACATTTCTGAAAGAGAGTAAATTATCTCTTGATTTTGGGCATAACTACCTAAAATAGTTTCTCCAGAAATTGCTTCAGTTGTACCAGTTTTTTCTACAGCTTGATGTACCCAAACTTTATCTCCACTCATCCATGTTGGGTAAGCAAAAAATAAAAATGCACGTATTGTTAGTGCTGGATTTAAAATATTCATTCCAGTTCCTCCAAAAACTTCTTTACCTATAACAACTCCAAATACAACTGCAACAGCTAACATCCATAATGGAATATCAATTGGCACTATAAGCGGTACTAGCATTCCTGTAACTAAATAACCTTCTTCTACTTCATGTCCCTTAATAACAGCAAATATAAATTCTACAGCTAAACCAACTGCGTAAGAAACAATAACTAAAGGAAGAACTGTTATTGCTCCAAGAACAAGGTTATCCCAAGTAATAAAGTTTCCAAACAAAGAAACTTCCCTTATAATACCATTAGCAGCATCTACAGCTCTATAGTGTTGATAACCAGAATTAAACATGCCAAATATAAGGCAAGGAACCAATGATAAAATCACTGTATTCATTGTTCTTTTAAGGTCATCTGCAGCCTTTATATGTGTGCCTCCATGAGTTACTTCATTAGGCAAGTATAAAAATGTATGAAGAGCATTAAATGCTGGAGCCATTTTTTGGCCTCTATACTTTTCTTTTAAATTATGTAATGTTGATTTTAATCCCATGAATTATCCTATTTCTTTTTTCATTAAGTCTAAACCTTCTCTAATTATTTTTTGATGAGGTTGCTTTGAAACACATACAAACTCAGTTAAAGCAAAATCTTCTGGAGCTACTTCATACATACCCAAAACCTCCATTTCATCTAAATCTTTATACATACAAGCTTTTAAAATGTGCATTGGGTAAATATCTAAAGGGAAAACCTTTTCATAGGTTCCAGTAGTTACAAAAGCTCTATGCTCACCATTAGTATTAGTGGTTAAATCAAATTTTTTCTTTGGAAATAGCCAAGAAAAAGTCAGTGCTCTAGAAACTGATACTTTATCAAATACTGGCTTTGTCCAACCAAATAATTCGTAGTCATCCCCTTCTG
>Ga0209710_1003715_pt1 | contig 10194 bp, 7 predicted proteins | sample ArcticOcean_MG_C_5_FD_187436 | JGI IMG/M metagenome (GOLD analysis project Ga0209710, IMG submission 187436) | Marine microbial communities from western Arctic Ocean - ArcticOcean_MG_CB4_138 (SPAdes) (version 2) | ecosystem: Environmental > Aquatic > Marine > Oceanic | place: Arctic Ocean: Canada... | reverse complement strand
TCTTCTTCTGCTGCTGCTGTAGTTCTCTATGCGTAGTTCTTGCTCTGCGCCTGTGATGTATTTTTAAGAACACGCAGTAGTAGTACTATTCATCACAGTAGTACTATTCATCGCTCGCGCGCGTCGTTCGTTTTAAATTCGTTCAATCATTCGTGCGATGATGGTCCAATCTTATTATTTACGCTTAGTCAGTATTATTAGTATTATCGCTTGGTCACGTTCGCCAATAACGTTTTTGACAAAAGTCGCAGCGGATTTACATAAGAACGACGTGATACAGACGTCCAGACGACAGGAGTATGAATTAATGAAACAACGAACGAAATGGTTCGACGTGCTCGAGAAGGATTGTCCGAAATTCATGCGCAAGAGGTATGCCCAAGTCGTACTCGAGAGACCTCTTGGATTCGTCAGTCAAAGTCGTCGCAGTGTTTATGGTGATAAAAAGTATAAAATACAGTTTTCGTTCGATAACGAGCGACATCATACGCAATGGATCGATATCGATATCAATACTAATACTAATACTGATGGTAATAACAACAACAATTATAACAGTGTTCAAGTGATTAAATTTTTGTTCACGCATAGCGTAGGGCATATCATGAAAGTTCAAACAGAGACGTATTCGATGAAAGAAAAAGTAGTTGGAAACAACCAACGCAGTCAAAATCAACGCTCGTCTAATAATAAAACGAGCAGTGCGGGTAGTAATAACTATGAACAACAACAAGAACAATGGCCGAAGCGCGTATTGTTAAAATATGAATTCGAAGAAACTAGCGCAGTAGATGTTAATTTAGGCATAGCTGTGATGTTAGCGTTTTGTTTATTCGCGTTTGTTTTTAGCGTGAGTAATATCAAGTTAGAGTCTAATAGTGATAACAGTAATATCGACGACGACGACGACGATGGCGAAAAAGATAGATACAAAATGAATAGGTTCGCTGACGAGGCAAACGTAGTTAATAACGATTTAATAATAGTTAATAGAAGGGCAAAGCGCGCCGCGGATTTTATTTAACGTATAATATATACTGGTAACAATATTTATACGTACATAATTTAAACAACTTACTCCTGACAGCCCTGTAAGAACCATCAGTAATAATAACTTTAACTACCGAACTAACTACTCCACCTGTTGTTCTACTCCTACATCGTCCGACTTTTTATCCACACCCATCACTGCTAAAACGTCATCGGCCATGTTAGAAAATTCATTCATCAATCTCTTATGTCTTCTATAAAACGCGCTGCCACCGACTTTTCTTAGGTCAAATCTATCGTGTAACGTGTCGACAACTTTGTCCCAAAATCTCGACGCGATGTTTTTTCTTCTCATCGACTTCATGCGAACGAAACCTCTTCCTTCTTGTAAAGCGTCTGGTTTCATCTTCTCCGCGGGGTAATTTTCGGGAACGTTCTTTTCCTTCCACCAAGTAAGAAACTGTCTCAAAACGGTTAAAGCGACTGTGTCGGAAGGATCTTGTCTCACGTGCGGATCTTCTGCAGTGCCTTTAACCGTAGTTTTTGCCGTTAACGGTGATAAATTGCCTAAAAAGAGTAAGTGCGTATCGACTCTTCTCGCGATGATGCCTTGCGTTGGATCATTAAACCCAGGGCATATTAAAGGAGATTGCCCTTTCTCGCTTTCTGTGCACTTACCGAGGAAAAACTTGGAATATAAAACTAAAACACGATCATCGCGAACGTTATCGCCTTGGCCTAATGGTAAAATCGTCGGATAATGAATTCTAACATCTGGTTGAACTAAATCATCGAAAGCTGCAACGGTTGTCCAATCTTCACCACCGTTCGCGCTCAACGCAAAGTGTAAGTGCGTACGACATAACTTACACGGATGTTCTTTACTCCCAATATGCTCCCATCTACGGTGGTTGTTAAATGCCATTGCCAGGTGTCCGGTTGGATATAAAGATGTCATATCCAATTTCGTGTTCACATTTGGTAAATTTCCAGGCGATGGCGTTGCTTCTGACCACGTGTTGCCGAAATCAAACGACATTGATCTAAACACACAGCCGCAATCTGTTCTGAATAACATCGTCAGAGCTTGCTGTGGCTCGTCTGATCCATTAGGTAACGCAGTAATTTCAGCTATAGCTCCTTCGAGCAAACTTGTTTTCGGATGTCTTATATCTCCTTTCTTTTGCCACGTTTTTCCGCTATCGGATGAAATCAATACTCCAGAAATGGTCTCTCGGTCTGGAGGACATTGTCCTTCTGCGTACGTTCTCGTAACGCACGCAGAATTACCCCCACCATTGACATTACTATCATCGCCATCATCGCTATTTCCTCCCCCCACAGAAGCAGAATCGTTTGGATTTGCCGAATCCGAGCTCTCGTATTTAAAGTTATACTCTTGCCAATACGGTAAGATCAAATCACCGTTCGATGCTTTGATTGGTTTATTCGCTATTAAATACGGCATCTCTCCTTGTTTTTGTTCATAAACCATCTTCGGCTTAGTCCACATGTCTTCATTTATTTTACCGGCGAACATATCGTTGTTTTCTATCGTGATCATTTTGATATGTCCTCCCGGGTCAGACCTCGGTACTGGTTTTGCATTATGTTTAATGCAAAGCTCTGAAGCTGCGTAGAACAGCATTAACTTTTTCTGTTTATTATCGTAATGCAGTACTGGCGCCCATACTGCTCTACCTTCGTTCCCAACTGGCGCTCTTTTAGACCCGGTCCATGTCTTACCTCCGTCTTTACTGACGGAATATAAAATGACCTGATCTGGCAATCCTTCGACGGCAAATTTTGTTTTCATATCTTCAGTTTGTAACGAAGGTGCGGCTTGAAACGCGGCTATGACAACATCGTTCGGTAGCGCTGCTGCGGTAACCATGTGCGCGTACCGATACGTCTCGTTGAACGAAAAAACTTTAACAGCTTTCCCAAATTTCACCGCAGGCGCTTCGTTCAACTCGCCATCAAAATCGAAAACAGGTTTCTGCCTTAACGAGTTACATACTGGTAAAACGTTCGAAACGCCTGAATAATACGTTCTCGCACCGTCTAATAAAGCTTGACATTTAGCCGACTTTTTTACTACTACGCTATTACTATTATTGCTTATCATTGTTCGTTCTTCTTGTTCTTTATGGTCGTCTATCGACGACTTGGCGCCGTGAACGATCTTATGCGTCGTTATAGCAGCCGCCTTTCCAATCAAAGCGTGTTTCTTAGAGTCTGACGTGAATCCTTCATCTGCATGATTATCAATATCATCATTATCATCGGCGTCCATTTTAGTCACCGCTTTTTGCAAATCGACTTCGTGCAAGTCTTCGCTGTGAAAGTTAAAAGCAGCAGATGATGATTTCATGAACTTTCTGCTACTGTTCCTTTTATTGCTACTACTGCTACTGCTACCTCCTCTAATCGATGGTCTTTTGTATAATAAAATGATAATCACTGAAAACATTATCATGAACGCTGTTATGATCATTTTACTTTTTCTCGTCAAGTTTGATAATATTCTTATTTGTTGTTCTGATTTCAAACCACTTTTCGAAGTTTTCGATCGTATCGCGTTACTCGCGTTCTTTTGATTATTATTATTATTTGAGGCCCAGTTTCTTCCCCTGGTGAGAGATATGTCGTTGTTGTTGTTATTCGCATTGTTCGTGCGATTTCGCGCGTTCCCATCGCCCCACGCCATACTATGCGTACTTGCTTTACAAAGTATCACTCCAGACCATTCGTTTCAATAATGAGAATAAACTCTCTTCATCAGCAGCAGCAAGCAGAAACTGATGATAAATCAGGAACCTCGTCACGAAAATAATAATAATAATAAGGAGAAAAATTCAAAAAGGTAAAGAGTAATAGCGTATCCAATCAATTAAAAGTTAAATATTAAACCAGTTTCGCGTTCGCATACGTCCCATACTAATCTCGATTGTTCCGACGTTTTCGCTTCTTCTGCGATTTTTCTATTCACGTAATACGCACCGTTATACTTTTCATCATCGCTCGCGAATTTATCATTCGTTGCTAACTCGAACTGATCGTTCGCATCGTATATTTGCATACCGCACGGTCCCCACCCACTTAATAACATTTTTGTGTTAACGGTCCCAGGGTCTAACGTAAAAATTTTCCTCATCCTATTTTTATTCGTTCCTTTTTTCATTCTTAGAAACATCTCGAACGATAAATTCTTCACGCATCGTTTCGAATGCGAATAACTGACATGATTGGACCAATTTTTATTAAATGATAAATCTTCCAAGTTCACTGTTGATGTTTGCGATATGCTCGCCACGTTTAAGATCCTCGCTTCTTCGCTTAACATAGTATTATCAGAATCGTTCCATAACAAACAGTTCAACGCGTATAGTGCTAAGACGTTCGTTTGAAACGTCAACTCAACATTTTTGCTATTTAAAGAGCGTTCTTGTAAGAACACGCCGGCGTTCTGTACGACTACGTCTATCGATCTCCCTCTTAAATCATTCTTAATTTCTCTATATAACTTTTCGACTTCTTTGAGTTCTGAAAAATCAGCCCTATATGCTCCAATGACTTTTCCTAATAAATCAGTATCAGCAGAACGTGATGACGAGGATATTCCCACGAGCTCTTTCGTCGTTGAGTCTATTCTAGCCTGCGTTCTCCCATGTATTATGACATCATAGCCACTTAATAGTAACCTTCGAGCGGTGTGTTTCCCAATACCATCCGTTGTTCCAGTCACTAAAGCTAATTTATTCACACATTTTTTTTTATTGTGATTATTACTATTATTATTGTTATTCATACTCATGAGACGAGTACTACTACTACTACTACTACTACTACTACTACTACTACTACTACTCACTAGAAACATATCTTACTCGTCGTCGTAATAATGATAATGATAATGATAATGATAATTAATTCGCCAAGAAATAGCGGTCTCGTAGCGCGGTCTTCTTATTTAATATCTTGACCAAATTATGTAAACTTCGCCAAATCAATAAGCTGCAGCAGCTGCTGCTGCTGTCACTGATGCTGACGGCTGATGAGGGTCCAATCAGCTGCTGATGACTGCACAAAAAGAACAAAAACTTTTTATGTACCAGCATACTATCATCAGTGGAGATGTTTGAGAACGCGAAATCTGCTATTGAGTACTTAAGAGCGAACGAAACTGGTACGCGCAGCGTTTTATTCATAACACGTTCTCTCCCTCTCTGTCTCTCTCCATTTATTACGCGCGTGGTGTTTTACTGTACGTTTTCAAATTTTATGTACTCACTAATTCTCGTTGAGACTATGTTCACGTATGTTCATGTTTACGAAGTGACTTATTCTCACTCACTCACTCACTCACTCACTCACTCACTCACGTGTACATGTATCAACATATCAATATGAATAATATTATACATTATCTTAATTAATAATATACATCAACAATAAAGGAACTGATATTTTCTTAAGAGCGAAGATCGAACCAATTAATACAGGCTTAACTTTCTTGGACCAACAGAACTCTTTGAAACATTCACAAATAATCGAATGTTGCGGATTAGGGGGGTCGGGAAAGACCGAGATGTTAATACAAATCGCAGTCGGTACGATATTGCCTAAGAAGTTACACGACATACCATTTAATGGCTCAGAACAAGCGTGCGTTTTATTAGATTTAGATGGGAAGTTCGATACTCTAAGGTTTCTCGAGGTCTTACAAGCGAGGATAAAGGAAACTTTACAAGTATACCATCGCGAACAGACGACGTTTAATCAACAAATGGTCGTTAATCAACAACAACAGCAAGAAAGTGATAATAATAATAATAATAATAATAATAATAATAATAATAATAATAATAATAATTTCCATTCCAGAGAGTCCATATTCGACGACTGTCATAACGTTTCGTTATCGAGATTTCGGTTAATCAGATGCTACTCTTCAATCGATTTGTTAAAGTGTTTGACGATTATGGAGAAGGATGAAGCGTTCATGAAGTTTCCAAAGTTATCCGAACGTTTCGGTGGACCACCGCAGACTCAAACGCAAATAAATGAGAACAACAACAACAACAATTACGCGAATGATACTAACGCAAATAATAATAATAATAATAATAATAATAATAACAAGAGACAAAGAAATCATAATGATAATGGCACAACAAATTATTTTAAAAAGGATGATAGTAGTACGCACACACCGGTTAGGTTAGTTCTCGTCGATAACGTTGCGGCGTTTTATTGGATCGACAGAGCTTCTCGTAGGGACAAATATGCTCCGTTCAATTTGCAGAACGTGCACTTCTCGGTCGGTCAGAAAATGCAAACAGTCGCTAGGAAAAGACGGATTACTTTTTTTTGTACGAAAACTACGACTAAACTCGACCCGATTGGTATGAAACATAAAGACGTTTTGCCGTTACCGTGGTCTAATTGTGTCACGCAAAGATTATTACTAGATAGAAGAGACAAAGATGGCATAATTCGATGGGATATACCAGAGCAACGTAACTCGTGTGGATATACAATCACCAAAGGAGGTCTCCGTGTAGTATAAAAAATCTAATACACTGTAGATATAGTAATGGTACCAGCACATAGAGATTTAGCAAAAATAGACACACACACACACAGAGAGAGAGAGAGCATACAATATACAATACATATTGAGAGAAAAGATATCTATAAATACAATTTATTTTTTAATAGTGATATAAAATAGTTTAATACAACAAAGAATGAATAAATATATATTTATAGAAAGCCTGTTTTTGCGTGTGACATTTCTTTCAAGTTCTCTTTGCGAGAATCTTATTTTGCTAATAGTTTCGCGTCGCCGCTCATAGTGTTTCAAAAAACTGCTTTTTTAGAGTTGTGCGTTTTTTTTTTGTTTTACTGCGCTCAAAACCATTGTCCATCTAGCGGGCTACTCGGAGAGATATTATCGATTATTGAGTCATAAGAAGCTGCATGTGAAGCGAGCGTCTTAGGAAGATGATCTTTTCCCATCATCATTTCAACATTCATATGTAGATGTTCCTTGGCACGACGCATTTGTACAAGCTTCCCCAACAACAACTCTGCACCGTTTTGCGTTGCTGATGATGGAAGACTCTGCCTTTGCTTCTCATACTCATACTCTTCTTCTTCTTCTTCTTCTTCTTCTTCTTCAACATCATCGATTTCTTCCTCTTCATCATCTTCATATTCACTCTCTAACTCTTCCTCTTCCTCCTCATCGTCGTCATCGTAGACCATATCTTCATCCTCATCTTCAAAATCTCTTTGCACATATCCTCCTCTCTCCTCTTCTAGTACTCCTACGTCTACGTGGCCGTATTGAGAAACTTGAGATAATCGTCTCAAACTATTAATATTGTGGTGCCCGAGGTGTTCCCCTTTACCATTACAAGTGGCGTTATCCCTGGCATGATATTGTTGTTGTTGTTGATGATCATGTTCATGTTGTTGCTGTTGATTTGCTGATGAGTTGAAACGTTCCAAGATATTTCTCGAAAACAACTCGAGTTCGTTCGTGATCAACCACTGATCGTCTCCAAATGCAATTCTCAACTCGTTTGTTAACATAGGCTCATTGTAAAAAAAATCGTGTTGTAATCGCAGACGTGCGGCACAAATACAAGCCAAAGCAATCCTAGATGGTTTGACCGCAGACACCTCAGAATCCGAGATGATTGCGTGATACATTGCGTAGCTCATATCCTCGATCTTGTCTAAGACCACGGCTTCGTGCTCTTGATCGTTCCTCGTCAAAGCCAATAAAGTTTCAATGAAATGGCTCGGACGAACGACACCCATTGACCATTTCAACTCAACGCATACTGCAAGTTCCATCTTTCTTATGATATCAACAGAGTATATGTTCGATCCCAAATATCTCAACTTTGATAAACTCGGTACGAGCTCTTCGGTCTCTTCGTATTTCGCCGCGACTTGAATGCAACACAACGCGACGAGCTGTAAGGACGATTTTGGAACCATCACAGTAGACAACACGCGATCCTGTTAGAGAGAGAGAGAGAGAGAGAGAGAGAGAGAGAGAGAGGGAGAGTTAGTATTAATATAGATATACATATATATATATATATTAATTAAGAAGAAGAATATTTTTGTTGTTGATCATGATATATTCAAAAATAAATATCAAGCCCAGAGCGTCCTTTCGATTTTCAAAAAGAAACCCGCCCACAAAAATATCTTCGCGCAACACCATTTTCAAAAAAAAAATAAAAAATAAACAAATAATATGTTGATACGAACAAAACATACCATGTATTCAACGGCAACATCGGCAGTTGCCGGTCCAAATTGCGCTTCCGCGCAAACATCCAAGATCCACTCCACGAGAGGTATACGAAACTCCAAATGTCTCGCCACGTGCACGTCCAACACGAAACGCTCTTGAGCGCACTCTTTCAAACGTAAGTTTAACAAAACGTCTTCCCAGATCGTGATCTCTGACTCTGTGCTAAATTCTATCATCCGTGCTATTAAATCACGAACTGTTTTGTTATTACTTGTTTGTTGTTGTTGTTGTTGTTGTTGTTGTTGTTGTGATGTTCTTTTAGATGACGCCGTCGATATTTTTCTCGATGACACCGTAGTCATTTGTTGCTGTTTTTGTGTTTCGGCATCTTCTTCATCATCATCATCATCAGCGACAGTCGTTCGTTGTCTTCGTTCGTCTTCATCGATCAACAATTCTTCATCGCTTTCAGTGATGCAAGTGAATGGCTGAAAAGAATAATTATTATTATTCGTATGAGTCGTTTGGTGTTCATCTAAACAGAACAATTCATCTCCCGATTGCTCCGATGACACCGAAGCGCGCCTTTCCAACTTCGTTTTCAGTTCGTCCTTTTTGGACTCTTCGTCGTTCCGTTCCGTCCCAGGAGCGAGCTTGAACTCGTTCATCACGAGCTTCTCGTCGTCCGTGTAATCACTCAGAGCGAACATTAAACACTGTTACGTTTAAATAATCAATTAATAAAATAGTAATTCTTTTTGTCCCCGATCAGTTTTTGATCAATTATTGTTCGCAGTTAATACGTACTCGCGCGTTCGTAGTTCTTTCTTTCCCGCTCTCGATGATTTGTATTCGTGTCGAAGTGCGAGCCGAACCGATCGAGACGCGCGAATGAACGAAAAAAAACTAAGAACGTTCTAAAGCGTTCTTAAGTTCAAATCAGTTATAAAGAAATCGATATATAAATCAATAAGGTCCTAATCGATCGAAATCTGCGGATTGATTAAATAATCGATCTTCGCTGAGAGCTCTCACGCGAGCGCGTTAAGAAGTGCAGAATGAGTAAAAACTGTTTTTATTCTTTTCCCTGCTGATGTGCTTGCTGCGCTGCTCTCTCTCCCTTTTCTATCTCTTTTTTTAACATTTTTTCAGAATATTCGTGCGACGTTTCGGAGCCCGTACGTTTGCTACGAGCGATCAAAATAGTACAGAACTTTATTGCAACGATCACGAATGATTGTTATTGTTCGTTTTTGATCTCATTTCCGATCTTTATTCATGTAATCATGTTATTTAGTACGAGTAAGTTTGAACTTTCTCATGATTTCTTATTTTATATAAAACTGTCGAGATGGCAACACATTTACTGATTACTTTTGTATGCGCACGAGTTCTCTGTTATATATAGTAAAGTGAATTTTATCAAAAGAAACAGTAGATGCACTACGATATACATCTCCTATTAATTCCATTCGTTCATTAAAGAAAATATAATCGTTTAATGATGTATGTAATCATCGGATATCCGCTCGACTTCTCTCGCTCGCGATAGGAAAGATACCGCAAAATAAAACATCAGCAGTCATAGCACGCCGCAAATAAAATCAGTACCACATACCGTACGTGTGATTTGTATTTTATATTTTATTCGTGCGTGATTAATCGTTTGCAAAGAAAAGATCGCGTGAAGAACGATAAACAAAAAAAGAACGAGTCATTACCGCGCGTTCTTCACGATAAAAAATTCACGCAAGAAGCGAATCTATAAAGCGAAACGAACCGAAGCGAACAAAAACGGCTTTAAGTAGTTCGAAGCATTGTTTGCCTTTTTGTTATTAAATAAAAAATGTGACCTGGCATTTTTTTCCATCATCAGCTTTTTTGTATTCTTTTCTTTTTTGACCAGCCCGACCTACCGACCC
>Ga0209710_1003708_pt1 | contig 10204 bp, 4 predicted proteins | sample ArcticOcean_MG_C_5_FD_187436 | JGI IMG/M metagenome (GOLD analysis project Ga0209710, IMG submission 187436) | Marine microbial communities from western Arctic Ocean - ArcticOcean_MG_CB4_138 (SPAdes) (version 2) | ecosystem: Environmental > Aquatic > Marine > Oceanic | place: Arctic Ocean: Canada... | reverse complement strand
ATTCGTCGATTTCTTAAAATACACTCCAAAACCGTCTTTCATCACATCAGGTTTGTTCCCACGTTGCTTGAAAATCCTAAAATATTTAGAACATAATAGTTTATTAAATGTGTTAGGTTAGGTTAGAGAGAGAGAGAGAGAGAGGTGATGAGAACATTTGGTTGATTAAATCAATCAATCATTACTACTACTACTACTACTAATAATAATAATAATAATAACTTCAACAAAAGGAAAACGAAACACTTGAAAGAGACAGGGAGAGAGAGACAAGAGATGTGAAACAAAAACATAACTTACCCTTTTCCTTCATCCTCATCGTCTGAATCTGGAACGAACTTAAGTGCATCAGAATCAGAGATACCGGTCATGGTCATTTCAATCTCGATCGATTTATTATTCTTAAATGATGATGACATCTTATTGTGCGATGGGTGAATGGAGAGATCGATCTACTATTTTTGTTATTTTGCGAGAAATTAGAGTGATGAAACAAACTGAAACAATTTGTATTTAACAACGGCTTGTAAACAAACAACAACACACTTTCAAAAGCCATGCCATAAATGCCTATCATGTTTACTACTACTACTGCTACTGCTACTGCTACTACTACTACTTCTACTACTGCTGCTGCCATCTGCACGCACGTTATTATTGTAACCTATACCTAACAATGCCGCTCTAGTAGATTTACTTAATTTGCTCAACGAATCTCTCAAACCTGGGTTTTTAACACGCTCTATGAACTCATCCTCGTCTTTCTTACGCTCATTCGCCTCTTTCCTATATCCACGAAGTTTTTCTAAACGTTCTCTATCTTCTTCCGCTATCTTAGACTTTATACTTTCCAACTCTTGAGCGCTAACGGTTGAAGGAACGGCGATACGAATCGGACGCAAAGAATTCTTCGGTGGTTTAGGTAAATAGTCTGCCCATCTATCTTTCAATGCAGAAACTCTTAAACCACGTTCGAACACATCTTTCTCGTTCGCCTTCACTCGATCTTCCATTTGTTTGAACTTTGCCCATCCTATTTTGAACAACTGTTTTTCGCTAGGAGGAGGTGGAGAGAATACTAAACCGTTTTCAATGTCGATATTATCGGGGACATCGAAACGAATACGGTCGCCTTTCCAAACAGCATTAGAAGCTTCGAGCTCTCGTTGTTTTTGTTTTAAAGACGACGAGGACGACCTTTTCGTTGTTATTGTTTTTGAAGACAGTTGTTGTTGTTGTTGTTGTTGTTGTTGTTGTTGTTTTCCATCACTATCGTTCTCCTTCTTTATTAACGAATCATCGTAGTCGTCGTCGTAAGAATTGATATTGTCCTCGTTCTTCGACGATGCGAAGAAGAGAAATAGGAAGAGGAAGAAAACAAAAACGAGTGCAAGCTTTTGCCGCTTATGTAATCTTACTATCATTGTATTATACATGTTATCTCTTCTCTCTCTTTCTCTCTCTTCGCTACACTATTCAAAAGCAGTAGATCATCGGCAGAGCAAATAATGCCCAGCAACACAGCAGAGCAGAGCAGCAGCAAAAACTGAAAAACTGAAAACATAAGACAGAGAGAAGAGAGAGAAGAGGTCTGGACAACAACAACAAAAACAACAACATAATTAGCGCGCGCGCGTTCACACACACACACACACTCACACTCACACTCACACTCACACGCATATTATTATATATAAATAGCATTGCAAATAAGAATCTCTGTTGTTTCAAGATGGCTTCGCCGTCGCCGCCGTCGTCGTCGTCATCATCGTTCACTCAACGAACGACGATGATCGGCAGATTCATAACTAATCAGAACTCAACATCAACGACGAGAAGAGGAACGAGACGACGACATAATAATAATAACAATAATAATAGTAATAATAGTAATAATAGTAATAATAGTAATAATCTCATCCTTCTTCGATCGATAAAAATAACAAATCAATCATCGTCATCGATAGACCATAAGACGACGACTAAAGAAGAAGAGGAGGAGGAGGAATCTTTTATATCAACAACGAAAAAACAGCATCATAAACATAGACGAAGAACCATAAGAACGCGAACAAAAGCTATTGAAGACGCGCAATCGATTCCAGCAGGAATCTCTGGAGACTGGTCTCACGTCACACCAGACTTCTTATGGGAGAGCGAATTAGCGAGAAGAACGGAATACTTACAACACTGCGAACGTGTACAAGTAAGAACGGCTTTGGACATTGCATTTCACGCACACGATGGTCAAAAGCGTAAATCTGGAGAACCATACATCATCCATCCAGTAGCAGTGACATGTATCCTGGCGTCATATTTTATGGATCACGAAACCTTATGCGCTGGATTATTACACGACACAGTTGAAGATACCGAACTCGTTACGTTTGAAAGCGTCGAACGAATGTTTGGTCATTCCGTTCGAGCAATCGTTGAAGGCGAAACTAAAGTCTCAAAAGTTTCAAGCACGGTATCAAAAGCCGCCGATGATTCTTTTGTGAGCTCAAATATTTCTAATTCAGAATCAGACGTCAAAGCTGATGATTTACAACAAATGTTTTTAGCCATGACTGGGGAAATTCGAGTGATCATAGTCAAACTCGCCGACCGCTTGCATAACATGAGGACGCTTGGATCCATGAAACCAGAAAAGAGAATCAAAATATCAAACGAAACTTTGCTCGTTTTTGCACCTCTCGCAAAGCTTTTGGGAATGTACGACATGAAAAATGAGTTGGAAGATATCGCGTTTTCTTGGGCAGACCCAGAAGCCTATCAAGCCGTGATTCGAAGAAAAGAAGAACTCGAGGACGTTCATATGCCGGTCATCAATAGCGTTGCCGCAAGATTGAACGAAGCTTTGCAAAATGATGATTTTTTACGCGGCTCGGCGATTGGTTTCCAAGTCGAGAAACATTCAAAAGAGAACTATGGCATCTATCGAAAAGCGATGAAAAGCAAGAAGAAGAAAGGTTTGCTCCACGATGGAATCGATAAAGACTCGAAACTTGAAGCAAGGTTACAAGACGTGAATGAAATTGAACAACTTCGAATTATAGTGCAAGATGACATATTGACGAGAGGGTTGAGCGACGCCGCGAAGAGATCTCACTCGATTCGCGTATGCTATCACGTCCTTGGATTGGTCCATACGTTATTTCCTCCAGTTCCTGGATCTATGAAGGACTACATCGCGACTCCAAAGTTGAACGCATACAAGGCTTTGCATACAACAGTATTACCAATAGAACGCGGAGATTCGGATGAATCCGATGTCATGGATGATAATAATAGTTTCATGGAAGGTGGTCAAAACGAAGAGGTTTTTCCTCTTGAAATTCAAATAAGAACGGAGCAAATGCATCTAGGCGCAATTTGGGGAATTTGCGCGGATAGAGAGCTAAAAACTGGCTGGCGAAAACGAGCAATTGTTGATATTTTCGAACGCAGAAATGAAATGCGCAAAGAGCTCTTGGAGCAAGATCGGTCATTAAGCGCTGAGGAGAAGATGTTCATCGATGAAGAAGATGAAGACTTGAAATTCATGAAAGACTATGCGAAAAGTTTGGCTGGCATTTCTAAGAACAGTAAAGAGAGAAACGTTGCCCCGAATAGGCAAGTTTTATGGCTTAAAATGATTCAAGCGTGGCAGGAAGAATTTTTGGGCGTATTATCGGCGAGAGAATTTGTTGATACAGTCACTGGAGATTTACTCGGTCGGCGTACGTTTGTTTTCTCTCGCGCTGGTCAAGTCGTGAATTTGCCTTACGGAGCAACAGTCGTTGATTACGCCACCTATCGCGATTGCTTAAACGAGATGATGCAAGTTAAAGTAAACGGGCAAGTTGTTGATTTTGGACGAAAATTAAACAACGCAGAAGTTGTTGAGGTTGTGAGAGGAAATGAGTCAGCGGAGACTATTAAACAAAAAGTTGCAAGATTTAGATCATTTTTGCCTGCGGCGTATACTAAAGCTGCGAGGTACAAAATTGAGAAGTTTTTAGACGAACACGACGCAACCTTCAGAGATAGAACGATGGAAAATCCGTGGGAAATGGAGTCGTACAATTTAATTGGACAGAAACCCGCTGATGGAAAACAGATGCGCGACGATAGACGAGAAGTGAGCATGTTTGTGACTTCGTATCTACGAATAGAATGTACCGATCGTAGTGGACTTTTAGCTGACATCTCGGCTATTATTGCGAATCAAGGGATGAGTATTCTCTCTTATTCTGGAAAGAAAGATGCAGATTCTGATAAATTTCTAATGGATTTTGAAGTGACATTTAATGAGTCAGAATTGTTTAGAGGTGAAGCACTTGGAAATCTTGACGCTCGATTGGCGCGAGTATGCGCGGATCTATTAACAAAAGTTGAAGGCGTTGAAAACTGTTCGGCATTTTGCGCGCTCCCAGACGATGACATGTTCAACTTTCAAAACTGAACAAATGACTTATTTATGCGTGTGTGTGTGTAGTAGAGAGAGAGAGTAAGTGTGTAATTATATATATTTATTAATCGGCGGTATTGCTAAGGAGAAGTTTTTCTATAATTTTGAGCTTCATCGCGTTTGCCTTGATTGCGTCGCTTTGGCGTTGCAATTCGTCTCGCAAAAGTCTATCGCTCAAGCTAATTTCACCCTCGACATCTTCATCTTCGTTATCGATCAATTTTCCAGTTCCAACGTAACCGATCTTTTCGTCTTCGCCACACACAATGTCAACTCTATCTACCAATTCATCAACTCTTGATTCAATGAGACCAACGTCGCCTTTATATGTTTCAAGTTGTCTAGAAAACAGTGATTCGGCGCGAGAGAGCATACCGGGGAGATTGCGCTCGCTCTCGACCAACGCAAGAAGTCTTGCTCTGATCATCCCGTGTCTTTCCACGGCATCATCAAAACGAGCACCGAGTGCATCGAGATTGTTCGTTATCATGTTTGATATTTCTGCCATATTTGTCGCTTCATCGATTTGTCTAGAAATTTCTCGACCTAGTCGACTTCCTGCTGCGCGTATTTCATCATGCGCTCGGTGTCCAAAACTAACGTGATGCGCTTTCAAATCCGCGAATGACTTTGATAAAACTGAAACTATTTCGCCATTCACATCCTCCTCAGTTCCTGTGATTTTTGTCGTCATATCAAACGACTGCGAACCGTTCTTTCTAATCGTATCGGCTACGTTGAAGCTACTTTCTGGCCCTTTCGCGAGCTTCCTTAACGAATCCGCCGTGACGTTTGATGATTCGCTCATATTTTTTGGGACAACTCGTTGAAGTGGTTTTGAAACATCCATCGTTGAAGTATTTGCAGTAGAAACATCCTCTGGGGTTAACGCTAGCACTCCTTTTGTTGAATGAATCGCTAAAATCAAACCGGCTTCTAGAGGATCTCCTAACGAAATTGCTCCGAGTACATTGCCATTTCCAGTGTTTGTTAACACTCTTCTAACTTCAGGGAGAGGCAAATCATTGCTGAAAGTATCTAATTTTAATCCCTCTTCTCGCGCAATCGCCGCTTCGAGAATCGGTAACCATCGAAGATCTATGCTATGTGCGGATCCTTTCAGCGTAACGAACAAACGTTGGCGCGTGAACTGATCCCACTCAACTTTTTGACACGAATTATAAATTCCATCATCCTTATCATCGCTATTATTATTATTATTATTATTACTGTTATTACCTTCCAGCTTGATTACGTCAATATCATAAGATACTGGTGACATTGCCGATGATGTTGGTCTATCCATATGAGACGATGACGCGTGGAGAATGCCGTCGATCGTTCTACTTTCTCGTGTAGACCACGAAGGTATGAACAACGCATTTGTAACGGCGCTAACGACGACGCGATTCGTTCTCAAAGTCGCGATTAACAAACCATCGTCACTTCTTCCGTCTCCTGATAACGATCGAACGGCAATTTTAAGCGCATCGCGTTCATGGTTTTGTGTTTGAGTTTGTGCCGATGCTAAATCTTGCAACGCAACGGCTTCGCCTCCGGCTGCATTCGCAGATAATTGACGCGCCACTCTTACGGATGCTTTTGAAGACATATCAAACGTACGCTCGAGCCAACGCAAGGCTGCGCTACTATTTTTATACGTTTGAGCGCTCTTAACTACTTCTTCTAAAACTCGACTCGATGTTCTCGACCCTGAAGCTACGACTGGACACATATATTTTATTTTATTATTTTCTGCGCAAAGGAAAAAAACCGTGAATCGTCCCCAACATCCGTTTGTCGTCGGCCCGAACGTGAAATCAACAACTTGCGGGCGAATAGGCGTTGAAGATGAATGTTCGTTTAACGGGTCCAATTTCCAAATTTGTTCCGCTGCTGTGCAACTTTTTGTAAAGTTCATAATTCTAAAATATCCATCGCTCGTTAACAAAGCGATTGATTCTTCGGTTCCGGGACAAAATTTTGCGCTCAACACCGTCGTTGTAGGTGAAGCATTTTCGAAGTATTTCGCCAAGATTTCGTACGTGTTATTGCCATTCATTCTATCATTATTAAATGCATTATTATTGTTATTATTATTGTTATTATTATTATGCTGAGATAGGCGTATGATATACATACCGCACGTCGTCGTCGTATTCTCTTTTCCAGTTCCCTCTTCTTCGTCTGCTTTCGTATTTCCAGACAGTATTGCATAGTTTCCTTGTCGTGAAACTTCCAACGTTTTCGCTTCGAACGATGAAGAGGAAATTCCTGTGGAGAATATTTTCACTCCTTCGAGTGAGCTCACATTTGCGGCGTGTTGAGCAGCTCGTCTCGATCGATCTGAAGTAATCGTAAACTCTTTTTCTGTTACTATCGTCCTTTGTTTTGATTTTGATGAAGATGAATTAGTAGTAGAAGTAGTAGTAGTAGTAGTATTCATTCGCTTCGCTGATAACACGTAAGTATTTCCCTTTTCATCTTCACAAACGAACGATGGCGAAGATGCTATAGCGTTCTTATTATTAATAATACTTGGACTCGGTGCTATTGAATCGAACATATTTTTATTTATTTTATGTGATGTATTATTATTTATTCAAAAGGGGATTTTGTTTGTGATTATTTTCTAAATACCTACGGTAATATGCTATAATAACGCGCGCCCGAGTCAACTAATTTCATATTTGAAAGCTTAAACGATCGAACGAGGAAGTGAACGCGGAACCGGTGACGACGTCGAGAAAAGTTAGATGACGTAAGAACTAAAAAATAAAGCTAAGAGATGTTACTATAATTATGAACTATTATTGCTTCTTCACATATACGACGAGGCCAGACATGATTACAGCGCGCTTGCATCGTTACGCAGACTTTTCTTAGCTATTTCAATGTGTCTAATATCCTTCGTTGAACCCGAGAACAATAAAGCGATATATTTTTCTATGCATATCTAGTTCGTCAACGTCAAAGGAACAGTTCGCATTTCAATTTCTGTTTGAATCACTCTCGCCAAAAACGCATCAGAGTTCAATATATCTTTCGCATCCAAACCAACGGCTTGATTGTAAATATTCATGATTGCCTGAGGTGTGACATGAAAAAAGAGCTTATCTAAAACTCTAATACAGTTTGCTATTCTCACTATGTTTTCTCTCTCAGTTTTGCTTATTAGAACAACTTCGAGTTCATTATTCATCGAAAGCGTTGAGGACGAATCTTGTTCTTTCTTGTTCGTCGCCGCGCCAGGTGAACCGACCCAAATGAATCCATTACATCCTATGAGAACCTCGACGAATATTCCAGAAGCTACTTCTAACGCGTGGAAATGTTGCGGTAATCGTTTGACTAAGTTCGGGCATACTTCTACAAGCATCCCTTTCGAGAGTCTTCCATATTTCGTCGATCGGGCGTGGAGGTTTGCCGCTCCGTCTTGGAACAAAGATTGCACTTCTGCGGAGATGACATCTGAGCTATCAAAAAGCCGCGACATGTTCAACTCGTCAGCTTCGTTTCTTCGTCTTTGTTGACCGCTCGGTAAATTCACACTCGAAAGTTGTAATACCGCGTCTTGTCTACTATTTATATCCACTCTCCATCGTTTTTGTGCAATCATAATGATTCGCCCAATGACGACGTCGCCTGTTTCCGGATTATACTTCGCCTTTAATGCTTTCACGGAGACTAATTTATTCACTCGTTCGATAACCCCAGATACAGTCGATCGTAAGAATCCATCAGATACTTGAGTCCCATGCCCTTTTAAAAACCCATCAGTACTCCTCACTCCATCGATAATTTGTCCAGGAGTTGACGAGTTCTGTTTTGCTTTCGTTGCTGAAGAAGATGAAGTTAATAAAGATTGAAGTGTTTGCATCTTGCGATCTTTGATTTCTCTGTCCACATCGGAGACTATCATTCTTTTTTAGTGTTCTAATTGTTTATATATAAATATTATGCGGGTAGTAAATATAACACGTGAGAGACAGTATCCACATGCGATATAGAAATATACTGAAGCATCATCAGGGTATAACTCTGACTGTCTGACCGTCTGACGCGAACGACCAATTTTGAGCAAATAATTTTTGAAAATCCGAAAAAAAAGTTTCTTATTATTATTATACGAGCACGTCTTATTTACACAGTAAACTAAAAGAGAACCGAAGAAGAAGGAGAAGAGGGAGATACATACATACATACGTATATCGTAAGTTTGATACAGAAATAGTGCAATAAAAAGAACCAAGTACTACTCGTATAGTTTTTGATATTTTCAATAATAATAATAACAAAGTCATCATCAGGGAGCATCATCAGGAAAAAAAACGAGAAGGAGAAGAAAACGAGAAGAATACAAAAGAACGACGAAACAAGAAGAATATGAGTTCAGCAGCGAAACGCATTCAGAAAGAACTCGCGGAGATTAGTTTGGAACCACCAACGAACTGCTCGGCTGGCCCAAAAGGAGATAACTTATATGAGTGGGTGAGCACGATCATGGGTCCACCAGGTACGCGTTCATTATCGATTTCTTTTTTCTCTCCCTCAAAAACACAACAAACAACAACAAACAACAACAACAAATCAAGAGAAACGCGAAGAAGAAAATTTCAACACAATCAACATTAACACGACAACAACATTCTTCTTTACGTTTATATATGTAATACAGGTTCACCATATGCCGGTGGCGTCTTCTTTTTGGATATTCACTATCCCACGGATTACCCGTTCAAACCACCAAAGATAACGTTTCGAACGCGTATTTACCACTGCAACATTAACTCGTCTGGGCAAATTTGTTTGGACATCTTGAAAGACCAATGGTCGCCCGCGTTGACGATTTCTAAAGTGTTGTTGAGTATTTGTTCGCTATTAACAGATGCGAACCCGCACGATCCATTGGTTGGATCAATCGCGCAAGAGTTTTTGAACGATAGAGAAAAGCACGATAAAACTGCAACCGAATGGACGCGAAGATACGCGCAAGGGTAAAATTTAAAAGGCGCGGTGCAAAAACTTTTCAACTTTACTACTACATACTATTTCTTCTATAATCACACGTTTTGCTTTTTTATTTGCTTTTTTTAATCCTTTTTTTTGTCTCTTTTTCTTTATCGTTGACCGCCGCAGATTTTCGTCGCTCAGTTGCGAAGGTTACTTTCAACTCTCTACCTAGCAACTCTCTACCATTTTTTTTCAAAGCTCGAACAAGATCGCCGTCAGAGACGAACTCAATATGCGCAAACCCTTTGAAGTCTTGCGTTTCCTTATCCAGGCCCATGCGAATTTCTTTAATGTCAGAGCCTTGCGCGAAAGTCTCACGCAATAGTTCTTCTGTGACTGAATAGTCTAGATTTGCAACAAATGCGACGCGCTGTCCATCTATTTTTTTCGGTTCCTCCTTTGGAGCAGTAGTAGCGATAGTTTTCTTAACTTTATATGGCCTACACACCATCGAAAATCCTTCCCAATCCTCGCCATCGAACTTTAAAGCTTCGTCGCGATCTGAAACGTTATTAAAGGTAATAATTGCGATGCCACGAAACCGCCCAGAATCTGCAAACAGCATACAATCGACTTTTTCAACTTCTAAACCTTCTTCAACAAAAGCGGCTTTGATTTCATCTTCTAATTTATGAAAAGGAATCCCACCGCAATACATTGAACGTTTGGCGATTTCATCAGATTCATCTAAATCTCGTTCAGTCGTCGACGGTACCATCTTCTGCGGAACAAACTCTT
>Ga0209710_1003707_pt1 | contig 10205 bp, 7 predicted proteins | sample ArcticOcean_MG_C_5_FD_187436 | JGI IMG/M metagenome (GOLD analysis project Ga0209710, IMG submission 187436) | Marine microbial communities from western Arctic Ocean - ArcticOcean_MG_CB4_138 (SPAdes) (version 2) | ecosystem: Environmental > Aquatic > Marine > Oceanic | place: Arctic Ocean: Canada... | reverse complement strand
TTTGAGAGTTTTTATGGCAGATGGAGATAATTATGAGTGTGCCTGGTTTAGGGTGTGAAGTTTAGGGTTTACATTTTTGAAGAAGAAAAATTTCAAAATTATTCATTTTTCTCATCCTGTGTTTCGCGCATCGTTATTGCGTGAGTAAACATACATTACGTATAATAAACAGAAAGAGAGAATAATAATAACAACAACAACAACAACAACAACAACAATAAGAATAAGAATAAGAATAAGAATGTCAACGAGACGATCACAGCGCGGTAGAGAAGAAGAAGAAGAACGAGCGAACGATGATTCGGAAGATTTGAAACTTCTTCAGACGAAGAAACGGAGAATGAATGAACGGAAACGAACGAGATCGAATTCGCGCGCGAAGAAGAACTCGAACTTTGGAGAAGAAGATGACGAAGAAGATAACGAAGAAGAAGATGATAATGGAAAGAAGGAGAAGAGTGTGAAACAAAAGTCGATTTTGAAAACGAGGAATACTGATAACGATGGACGGAGGAGGAGGAAGAGGAAGGATTATAAAGACGCCAGTACTGAAGAGGAGGAGGAATTCGAAGAAGAAGAAGAAGAAGGAGGAGGACGGGATGGGCCGAGTGTTGATTTGATTGAACGAAAGAATAAAAAGACGACCGCTGTTGCGCAACAGAATACGAAGAAGAAGAAGAAGGAGAAGGAGAGTGCTGAAGAAGAGGAAGGCGCAGATGATGATGAAGATGAAGAAGAAGATGTTGGAAAGTCGACGCCGCCGCAAACAAAGAAGAACAATAAACAATCAAACGTCGCGAACAACGCTGTTTTGCTCGCGAAACCGAAAGGGCGCTTCGAGGAAGACGAAGAAGACGATGATGATGAGGCTGATGATGAGGAAGAACAAACGTTATTCGATTGGCTCGTCGCGAAAAAGGAAAAGAACGAAGAACAGAAAGCTACGAGATTAGCCGCGGAATGGACTAGTAGGTACCAAACAGATAAAGCGAGCGCCGGGGCGGAGATTTATACTTTATTAGCGAAAGCGTCTGGATGCAAGGCGAAGATTTATTCGCCCGAGTTGCAAAACTCAGAATGCGCGGTTATCCTGAGCCGCGTAGAGCAAGAGTTGAGACAAGGTAACGTCGATCCGGATGATCCAATGTCAGAAAAAGGCAAAGTGTATAAACATTTCAAGAACAACTTGACTTTGTTCATGAAAGCGCTTATTCGAGAGACGATTGATTCGGAGGATTTGTTCGACGATACGTTGTTTGAAATGTTTCGCGAAATCTTTCAAACGTGCTCCGGGTCCTCAGCTCGAGTAGTCAGAGTCGTCGCTACGGAGATGGGTTTAACGTCGATTTCTGGATTGGTCAATACTTGTTTGTCGCAAAAAAGACAATCCGCGTTGAAGCAACGACAACTCGATAACGCGTTGGCATCAAATCGCGCGGCGGCAAAAACTGAAGCTGCGGCTATTCAGAAAACCATGGACGAATGCTCGAAAAACATCGAAGCGTGTACTGGCATGATCAAAGAAATGTTCAACGGCGTGTTCACTCAACGATTTCGAGATTACGACGCACAAATTCGCGCGAATTGTATGGCGGCACTTTCTACGTGGATGCTGGACTATCCGCTCATGTTTTTGACGGACTTCTATCTCAAATATATGGGATGGTCCATGAACGACAAGTCTCCTTTGGTAAGACTTGAAGTACTTCGCGGTTTGAGGCGCTTGTACGAAGACGAAACGAACGCATCGATCATGGATGGGTTCACAAATAGGTTTAGCGTTCGCATTCAACAGCTCTTATTCGACATCGATCCATCTGTCGTTTGCGAGGCGATTTTTGTCGTCGCTCAGTTGCGCGAGAACGAGACATACGATTCATCCGCGATGAATGACATTTTACACTTGATTACGGACGAAAGCGAATCTGTTCGATTATCAGCGGCAAAGGTTTTACCGACCATGTTTCCAGCATTGTTGGATACTTACTACAAGACTCGCTCTAAGAAGAGAACTACAACGACGACAAAGAAGAGTAAACTGTCAAAGACGAAGGCAAATACAAAGAGAAATTTGAAGATGAAAGACGACGATGACGAAAAAGAAGAAGAAGAAGGCGATGAAGAAGAAGAGGATGAAGGCATTTTATTGGATGATGATATCGACGACGATGGTGATTTTGAAACCGAATTAGGTGTAGGCGATCTCACGGCATCTGAAACGCTCGAAAGTGTCTTGGAATTGGTAAAGATTTTATCCAACACTACACACGCGAAACATCTGCGAGATAGCGACGCTTTAGAAACGCACTCAAAAATCATCGACGCTGTCTGGGAAGAAATGCCGTTATTTCACTCGTTCGAGTTTCTTGCGCAGAAATTAAGTGACGACGCGTTTTGCAGCGATCCATCTGACGCCGCAGCGCTGGCAAACTTGACCCTTCGCGCAGTGAAGAAGTCACAAATGGAAAATATTATCGCCGACGCCATCTCAAAAACTAAAGTGCCTACGCCCGCGAAAATGAGCATGACGAAACGCGACATAGAATCGTGTAACCAAAGCTTGGAAAAAATCACGCTTGCGTTTACGAAACATCTCCCGACTTTGCTTACGAAATATTCAGTCGAAGACAACGTTTTAGCTCCTTTGATTCAAATCATACCATACATGAAGCTCGAGCATTATCCTTTGCGACAAAGATTGGATGAGTTTGAATCCATGCTTGAAAGTGTCAAAGATATTTACTTCAAGCGCGTCGATACGAAGGTTTTGGATAGCACGGCAAGAACCATTGCGTTTTGCGCTAACGATGGCTACGAAGGAATTCGAAGTTCTGCTTCTAAAGTTCTAGAATCTGTTGCCAAACAACTCGGCGATAAACTTTCGCAACTGTTACCGAAATTGTTGAAGAGCAAGAAAGACGACGACGACGACGACGATGATGATATCATCGACGAAGCAAGTGGCGAAGCTTTAATTTTGAAATGCTGCCTAGCGCGCGTTCAAGCGCTTCTCAAACACACGAAACTGCCAAAACTCCGAGGAGAGGCTGTTTTTGACGCCATGGCTACGATCTTGGACGCAGTTTCCCGTAACTTCGTCAGAGAAGGTGATGAGAAAGTTTTGAAGGATATCAAAGTTGGTCCAATTTCCGCTGGGTTTCTTGCGGAAGCAGTGATGTATGAGGTTGTATGGCGCGGTACCGACTTATCCGAACAAGAACAAGCGAAAGAAGATGACGTGACATCTTTTCAAAGCACGCGAGACAGAGCGTTGACGAGTTTGATTCGATTAGCAGAGAACGCTGAAAAAATCTTTGGAAATTATGGTTCGAAGAATGTCGTAGAGACAAGACGCATGTGTACGGCAGCTATCGCAGATGCCGTCATATATCTCAAGATGGCTGCAGAGACATCGGTTTCATTATCGCCGAGTATGATGACTGCGGCGTGGCGCGCGGCTGATAAAATCATGACGCCAGAGGATGAAAATTTGGATGCTGATGAAAACGCCTCCAAGATTGGTTACCAGCTTGCTCTCGTAGACTCGAAATGTGGCGATTATGCGAGCGGGTCGGTTGCTGCGCCGGCGTTTATTGCGAACTTTGCCATCGGCGGCGACCATTTGGATGCCGCTATTAAAGGTTTCATGACAGAGTTACGCCGCGAAAGCACGACAAAGCTCGCAAGAACAATCTTCTTGGCGCTCGCTGATGCGTATCAAGTTGTATCAAACGCCACAAAAAGTGGTAACGACGGTAGTGATAACGCACAGAGAGCGATTGACTTTTTGCGAGATTTAGCCACTCGTATCGCGAGTATCTTTTCTGCTTCTGTTCAAAGAGATCGTTTAGTCGTTCGTCATATGGCGGCCGATTGCGTGAACTACGCGTTAGTACCGTTGCAACCAGAGAAGTTTGCGTTCTTAGAATACGCAGTTTCGGCTTTTATTCCTAAAATTTCTCAAGTCGATGCGAAGAACGTTTTGGATGCTTGCGAAGAGCAATTGAAGAAGGCGGACGAAGCAGATGCGAGAACGTTGAGTTTACAAGAATTTGTCGAAGTCGTTCGCATTCGTTCTTTGGGCAAGAGCGCCGCGAAGGCAGAACGCATAAAGAGAGAAAAGAAGATGGAAGAAGAGGAAGAAGAGGAAGAAGAATCTTTCGAGGAAGAGGATGAAATTGAAACGGATTCTGAACTGCGAGGCGCGACGCCGGCTTCAAACAAAACGCGCAAAACAAACAAAAGCACGACGCCGGGGTCTGAGAAAAAACGAACGTTAGAAGCAAAAGCAACAACAAAGAAAAATGTTGTTGTGGTTCCTAAATTCGCAGAGAAGAAGAAAGCTGTCGTCGCGACGACGACGACGACGGAAGAAGAAGACGATACAACTATGGATGACGCCGAAGAGGGAAAAGAGGAGAAGAAGGAAAAAGATGAAGATATAATCCCTCTTCAAAAGCCTTCGCGACGCGGTCGTAGATAATAATAGTAGATTACTAAACATACATACTAACACCCACTAATAAGAGAGAGATACAAACAAACAAAATGTAATAAAAACAAATAACAGAAATACGCACTATTTGAAAAGTCATTAATTTAGTATAATAATATATATATTTACAAACAAACAGTAAACGGTTTTCATTCATTTTCCTAATCCTCTTAGTTCTCGCGCTAAACGTCTTCTCGTTTCATTCTTACTTCTCAACGCCGTCGCCTCTTCCGTCGTATACGCGTCGTCGTCAAAGCCAAATACTGGCGCCGCATCGATCGCGCGCTCAATCGTCCCAGGTGGCGCTCTTGTTCGTTGATTATCGATCTCATTCGTCAAACTCGCGAGTTTCTCGAGCGCCTTTCTCAACCGTTCGTGCACTCCAGGCATGGCTTCTAAAGACTTCTCGAGTTTCCTCTTCGTCTCTTCCAGGGACTCGTCCGAAATGTGCGCTAAAATGTTCTTCTTCTTCAATACATTCGTATTATTAGTAGTGGTATCATCCTCTTCCAAATCTTCTCTCTCGATTTGAGCAAACTTCTCTTGCATGCGATCATTCATCTCTCTCTCTTTCGCTAACTTCTTCTCCAAATTCTTCAAAACCATAGACGGCCCGAGCGCTCGTTGTTCGGCCACTTTCTGCGTCAACTCCGCGACCTCGTTCTCTAAATCATCGAGCTCGGGATCTAACAAAAGCTCTCGCAACTTCCTTTGTTCCTGTTTCCTTAGCTCTTCCTCCCTTTTATTTTCGTTACCGTGCGAATCACTCGCTTCCACGATCGATCTAGGCTCGCGTCCGTTCACTAAGACGTTCTTCCCTAAGCTCTCCGTGACCGATTCGCACATTTTTATTAACTGAAACGATAACATGTTCTGTTGTATTAAATCTTGATATTTATCTTTCGCCTTGATGGCCATATCGGTCGCCGCATCGGCTAAGAATTCTTCGATCTTTTTTAACTCTTCCTCCGTTTTTAAGCGTACTTTCACCATGTCGTTATTCGTTCTAACTATATCGTTTATTTATGTTCGATCGTTTTCCACTTCGCTCGCTTCTTTCCGATGTTAAACTGGACAACGGCGGTATTGTTTCAAAAACTTTGGAATTGTTATTTTCGACCCCCTCTCCAAAACACTGATTATTGGAATTCAAAATCAAAATTTCAAATATGCGTATAATATATTCGTTCAACCTTAATAGTAAGTCAAACGCAGAGTAACAGAATTCGAACGAACGAACAATAAACGCGCTCGCTCTCAGTAGCAGCAGTAGTGTACTATCGAAGATGTCTTACTACGCGTATTAAGTAGTAGAAACTGTACGAATTACTGAACTATAGTGAGGAGCATTTGCTCATTGATGCGGGCTCGAAATTTTTCAAATATTTTTTATGGATTTAATTATGCCGATTGCCCATGACAGAAAACTAAATAGACGCACGCGATTAATGCTTGTCACAAAAGTCAAACGACTCAACTTCTACTTAAGCGCGCGACAGTGAAGTTACAGAACGCCATCGAGACTGCGTTCGTTAGATATCACGCGCGGACCTAATCCTCGAGGACGTCCTGCTTTAGTCATGGTTGAATACATCCCACGCTAAACACGCTTGACGCGCTTGACAGAGAAAGCTTTTTTGAGGTTTTGGACATTTCGTGCATCTGCGTTCTGCTCGAGACTTTTTGCCTACGTAAGAGTGAGCTCAAAAAACGTGTTCGGTGTAAAATTAATATCCAATTCGATGTTTACTACTACTACTGCCGCTGCCGCTGCCGCTACTGCTACTCACGAAAGATTTCCAATGAGTACGAGAACGATTACGAGCAATAAGAGAACGCGTTCGAGCTGTTCAAATCGAACGAAGAGCTGCGTGCGAGTCCTTCCGCGAGTTAATGCAGACGATGAGCGCGTTGGATTGGAAAAAGAGGAGACAAAGAACGATCGTAGGACGGATGACCAAGGTCGTAATAAGCACGAGCAGTTGTTAGCGACGATCGCGCAGACGGCTTTGCCGGCTATGTTCTATGCAGAAGAGGTGTTTGCGAAAGGGGGCGAGTTCGGCGTAATCGAAGGACGCACGGCCGCCCTGGTCCATCCTTTTTTCTTGGCCACGATGTATTTCACTTCGTTATACGCCGGATATCTCGGCCTGCAGTGGAAAAAAGTGAGAACGGTCGGTGAAGAGATACAAGAGTTGAAAAAGCAGGGACAGAGAGAAGGAGACGACGCGAGTAACGCGAACCAAACGAAGATCGATGAGTTAACTAAAGAACGCAAAGAGCTCGTGGCCGGGAACTATAAGGAGAAACATTTCAACGCCGGTTCTTTGTTGTTAGCGTTTGGGACTATATTGGCCATCGAAGGTGGAATGAATACGTACATTCGCACTGGGAAGTTGTTCCCTGGTCCGCATTTGTTCGCCGGCATGGGTATCGTTGCTTTATGGGCCGCCGCGGCTGGTTTAGTCCCCGAAATGCAAAGAGGGAACGATAAAGCGAGGCAAGCGCACATCGCTCTCAACGCCGTTAACGTCTTATTGTTCACTTGGCAAATTCCAACCGGTTTAGAGATTGTCGGTAAAGTCTTTCAGTTCACGAGTTGGCCTTAAAAAAAAGAGAGAACATGTAATCATCTAAAACGTACATAAGCTGATATCGTCATAAATAATTCAGATCATCGCATCTTGACCCTCACTTTATGAAGCATGTTCCGTAAATCGATCAAATCACTCATATCCTCGACATGCTCTACGTCCGGCAGACGCTTCAACACGATTACTACTAGTGCTACTACTACTATTTCCTCTCATGTTTCATCGCTTTCTCCAAAAATTTCAATCGATCGTTTTAACGCGCGCTTGGACGAAGAAATCAGACGTCATCGTAATCGAAAGAATACTTTTTTAGGTAATAATAGTAATAATAACAATAGTAATAATAATAACGGTGAGACTATTTATCAAACGATGACGATAAAACGACGACCGTATCATTCAAGTGCGAAAACTGAAAATACGAACACGAATAACATCAACAGTAATTTTACGAACAAACCGAAATCGTTAGCAATTCCATTCGAGGAAACGTCCGAAATATTCGAAGTACCGGAAAAGCGCATAACGAAAATATCGATATATACGCGCTTAATGATGAAACTAGGTGGGTACGATAGCAACGAGTCAGTGCAAAACCGAGCGTCGCAGAGATTGTTCAAGGCAGTTATTGAAAGGTGCGATGAGGTTAAATTATACGCAGTGTTAGGATTAGAGCATTCGTTTCGGAGCGAACACGCGATGTTCGTTTTACACGTATGGCTCGTTTTAGCGAGGTTAAGGAGAGAAGGCGATGCTGGGAAATCGATTTCGCAGATGTTTTATGATACGTTTCAAGAGGAGGTTGAGAAGAGAGTGCATCGTGAAGGCGTGAAGGTTAGGGTGAGATCGACTTTGAAAGAACTCGAGCAATCGTTTTATGGTTCGGCCTTGGCGTACGATAGGGCGTTGAGTAGCGGGAACGATGATTTCATGAAGGCTTTGAGAAGGAACGTGTTCATGAACGAAGGAGAAGAGAAAAATGCGAAAGCTTTAGAACGTTATTGTAGAAGGGAAATTGCATGTTTGCACATTACAGATACGGAAGCCGTCGTGAGCGGACGCATACGTTTCTCAAAAATTGATTAGCGTTTCTTGTAATAGAAAATATAATTACTAAATATTATTATTTAAAAGTTGTGTATAAGAAGAAGAAGAGCGGGAACAAAAGCCTCTTAAATGATATTAATCTCTCCTTTGACGCTTTGCAAATCCTCTACCTCTACCTCCTCCTCTGCCGCCGCCGCCTCTGCGGTCACCTCTGCCTCCTCCTCTGCGATCGCCGTTATTGTTACCACTGTTGCGGTCCCTCTCTTTCGCTCTTTTATCAATTGCCGTCCAGTATTCCTTCTCTTCGTCTCCGACGAGGAGGTTGAGCGAGCACGCGTCACCCTCGACTTCGATGGCTTGACCGCCAGTAATAGCTTCGATAATTTTAGCCGCCACGGTTTCGTCTTCAAATCTTAAGAAACCAGACTTTTCGCCTTGTTTGAAATCGACGAATTTGATTTTTCCGAACTTGTCAAATGCGCTCTTGACTTCTTCGCGGAATTTAGGAAAGTTATCCCAATCCATGTTTGCTTTTTCGCCGAGCGTAATTCTCGCAATCATTCCTGGAGTATATTCAACCTCCTTATCGTCGTCGACGGCGGCTTGCGCTCCGTTACTGCGATGATCGTCTCGATCTCTACGTTTGTTATCTCTGTTACCTTTCTCTCTGTTATTGTTGGATCTCTCGTTATTATTAAAGTCTCCTCCTCTCGTCACGACCGCTCTCTCCGCTCTTTCTTTCTCTGCGTCCAAGGCGGCATACTTTTCTGGATTTGCCTCTCTATCCGCCTCCTCTTTCGCTTTTTGCTCCATCTTAGCCCTCTTCTCGTCCTTCTTATTCTCCAAATACTCACGTTTGAACATCAAAGTCAATTCAGCGCCTTCGTGTTCTAACTTCATAGCCTTCACCTTCTCCGCAATATCCTTAGTTTCAAATTCAACAAAAATCGACCCTTTAAAATCCTTACTCGCGATGTGTCTTCTCAACCGAACGCTCAAAACTCTCTCGTCCGCGGTCTTCTCGAACCAATCTTGCAACTCCTCAATAGTCGAAGTCATCGGGAACGGATTCGCATATAAGCTCCTCTTCTCCACGTCCTCTTCGATCTCCTCCTTCGCCCTCAAATCCTCTTTCCTCCTCACCATTTCCCCTCGCTCGTCGCATTCCAACTGCTTACTCTTCTCCCTCAATAAGTTCACGACCATATCTACGACGTCCGGGTTATTCGAGCCACCGAACTCTTGCAACAAATCTCTCATTCTCTGAAACTTCAACAAAGTCTTCATCTCAACGAACCTGTCCTCATCTCGTTCGACTAATTCGCGTAAGAATTTATCCCTCGGTAAGTTCGATTCACTGAAATAGAACTCCAACTGTCTCAAGATCTTCCGTTCGGATCGGTCATCGAACCGCTTCGCCTCTGGGAACTGTTGTTTCTTGTCCCGTTTCCATGTCTCGCCTGTCTCGCGTTGCTCAAGATCTGCGTTTTCTTCGCGTTCTTCTCCTACTCGCGCCGCCGCCGCTTCGGACATCTTCTTTCACTTTGTTAGTATCACTGTTCGTATCACTCGTTTCGCAGTTATCTTCTTTATTTCTTTCTTTCTTTCTTTCTTCTTTTATTTTGAAGTCTCTCGCATTTCTGCGGCGCCGCCTCATCAGAATCAATTTCATATTTCCAATATTGAAAACCCTAAACCCTAAACCCTAAATCTAAACCCTAAACCCTAAAATTCGGGCAGAAAATCCAAAATCTCCTCGCTCCTAAACCACGGCATTGATGATTGGAAACGCGAGAGAAAACTCTTTCATCGCCTCTCGTGACGAAACGACGTCAAAACCGCTCTCTCTCTCTGACCGTATCGTACGTTTTGAAGAAGATTTTTCACCTCGTTTAACTCGTCGCTCTGGGAGGGAAATAATCGTACGTAAATACCAATAAATACCAATAAAGTACTTTGTTAAAATGCCTCCAAGGCGATCGAGTAAACAGAAATCACAATCAGTAGAACCGGAAGATAACGATGCCGCAGGAGAAGAAGAAGAAAAAGAAGAAGAAGAAGACGTTGTT
>Ga0209710_1003702_pt1 | contig 10215 bp, 6 predicted proteins | sample ArcticOcean_MG_C_5_FD_187436 | JGI IMG/M metagenome (GOLD analysis project Ga0209710, IMG submission 187436) | Marine microbial communities from western Arctic Ocean - ArcticOcean_MG_CB4_138 (SPAdes) (version 2) | ecosystem: Environmental > Aquatic > Marine > Oceanic | place: Arctic Ocean: Canada... | reverse complement strand
TTGTTGTGATGGGAGAATAATCATTGATCGATATAGCGATATGATTGCATTATTATTTGCCGAAGATGACACGGTTTCTAGAAAGAATCGTCGTAAACCTCCTCCTCCTCTCATTATTTTTTTTTAGTTCGCTCGCGCGCGTGCTGATTGTTTGCCGATCGCTGCTGGCTGATGCGTGAAAAGAAAATGAAATAAATTTATTCTTTTACAAAATTGTACTAAGGCCAGGCGTTATTACGTATCACAGAAGTGTACTTTCTATAAAGTTCTACAAAGTTCGAGGACGAGTACTTCGTCATCAAACCCGTCTCGCAAACCTTCGACATTTTTACAGAACAACTTCGTCTCCGAAAGAAGTTCGATGTCTTTTCTCGTCATTAAAGTCTTAAAGAGCGCCCGATTCTGCGGAGCTCTTAAAGGTGGATCTGCTATAAATATTTGACCACCATTTGGTTTCACAAATTTGCTAACAAAATCGCTCACTGGTTCAACCGCGTGCTTTTCGTATAATACATCAGCGGCTACTAAAATATCAAATTTATTTTTCTCGAACATATCGCACTTATTCCAATCGAGCACTTCGAATTTACATATGCTTTCTAAATTATTGAGTTTTGCACTCAATCTAGCGCACTCTAAACATAACGGTTCTCTATCATACAATGTAACTGACTTGGCACCTAACAGAGCTAAAGACAAACCGACTAAACCTAAGCCGCAGCCAATTTCCGCGACGTCTTTCCCTCTAATTGAAACCGCTTTTGTCGTCGCTAAGTGCTGGGATAAAGCTCTCGCTGAAGGCCATAGAGCGGCCCAGAATGGATCGGCGTTCATTTCATTACGCGCTATGTAATAATCTAAAACAGAATCTTCCGATTTTGGTCGACAAATGCTAATATTTATACCCGCTGCCGTCAGTTCAACTCGTTCGTATGTTAAATCGAATGGTAGACTACTACTAGATTCAACTGTATCTTTTTTTATATCCGATGGTGTGATAAAAACACGAGTCTTATTTCGACTATCGTTCTTGCTCTTCCTTCTCCACGCCGTTTTATTATTATTATTATCAGTAGTAGCAGTAGCAGTAGTAGTAGTAGTAGCAGTAAATAACATCATATTTGTGCGGTAGTGTGGTGTGGTAGCGGGTGCAGATATAAAAAAAAGTGGCGAAAAAGTGCTCTCTCTTTTTACCAAACTTTTGCCAAATCGTCAATAACAAGAATATATATTATATTATATAATATATACGTTTAAAAGATTGCAGATCTCGCGCGTTCGAGTTATACTAGGTCGACGAGACGACGACGACGATGGTTCTCGTTCTTAAATCTATCACAGATTCCAGCAGATCATCAACGATACTAAGAACAAGAAATAATAATAAATCAACTTCATCCTCCTCGACTATTCGAAGGTTGTTCTGTAAACCTACTACTTGCTCGCGGCGATTATTACAAAACTTCTCTATCGTCGGTCGTCATCGTCATCGTCGTCATGGATCGAGATCAAACCAAAAACAGGAACATCAAAATCGAAATCGAAATCAAATTCTTTCCGCGATTACTTCTCCAACAGCTGGGGCGGACTCGAGATCAGATTCTCCTTCGAGCTCAGCGTCTTCATCGAATGAACTCAATAATAACGCAGCGGCGTTATTAGCTGGCGTGAAGAGCATGTACGTCTTGAACTCAAAACTCAAAACGAGAGAGGTTTTTGGCGAGTACGAGTTTGTAGTTATGCAAAAGATCAATACCCCTCACGATGTTATCGTGAAAGTAACGACTAATGGAGTGAAATATTGCGTCACAATCGAGACAACTTTAGACTGTAAGAACGATAACGACTCGCTTTTCCTTCACTGGGGAGTAGCAAAAGATCCAAAGAATTTGTATGAATTCAAAGAACCAGAAATTGCATTGCGACCGGAGAATACACGTCCATTCGATGTGAACGCATGCCAAACACTTTTCAAGTCAAGGAAAAATCGCGATCGATTGAGAACGAAAGTCGGAGGTTCGATTGAAATTTCGGGAGATATAACAGACGCAGTGCAAGCTATTAACTTTGTGATAAGAGACGAAAAATCGAACCAATGGTTCAAGCCACAAAACGAAGGATGCTTCCATGTCAAAATACCAACTCCACCACCTGCAAAGGTAGAAGTAAACGAAACTTTCGTGGAAGAAGAAATTGATGTTGAAGAAATGGCCGAAATCGAAGTCGAAATCGAAGATGAACCAAAATCTCTTCCTCCTCCTCCGACAATTTCCGCTAAAGAAAGCGAAATTACCAACGATGACGGTGACGAAATAGAATCTTCGGCAGTATTGAGTTCTGGCGATCTGTTTAAGCGTATTATGGAGCGTGAAGCTAAGAAAAGACAAAAGTCAAAAACAGCCGCTCAACTTAATTCAATCGCTTATAGCAACGATACGAACTCTCCTAGTAGCCCAGTGGATACAATCAAAGAGGGCTTAGCAACAACTGCGACGAAAAATAATAATAACAAATTCATTTTCCGCGAAGGTAAAACATATGAGAAGAAAATGGTACCGAAGATAGTAAAATCAAAAGTTAGAAAACGTGTGCTCACTGAAATCCAAGTTCCGGTGAAGCTCATAGAAGGTCCATGGGTTGACAGTGGTGGCTTAAATTCAACGATATTTTTGGAATCTGAAAATGCATACCGTATTGGCGCGCTAGTAGAAGGTAACTCGTTCTCTTCATTCGAGAAGAAGAATGGCTCAGTGACTTGTAGAATTGAAACGAATATTCCTGGCGACATACATCTGCATTGGGGCATCGTTCCACGTGGTGGAAGGTCAGATTTGTGGACTGCACCTCCAGAAGCAATGCGGCCACCAAAAACAAAATTGCATGACGATCAGGCAGTACAAACTCCGTTGAAGAGAGTAACGCATCCATTGCTTGGCTCTCACAGTTTCATTGAACTCGATTTCAATATTGTTTCTCTTTCACAAGTACGTTTTTGTTTAGTAGAGAAGAATGCAAAGGACGTGTGGTTCGATAACTCTGGACAGGGATACTCTATTCAGCTTCCAGAATTACAGAGGTCAGATCCGAAGATGTCTCCGAAGCAGATGCAAGAAAACGTTTCAAAGAAGATTGAAGAAACCGAGCAAAAGATTTTAGTGAGTCTCGGTGTAGCAGCAGAGACTAAAGAAAAGTCTGAAAAAGCATACAACGCGTATATTTCTCTCTCGAAGATTTCTGCATCATCCGGAGACACAACTGATCTAAATGAGCTCAGAACCATGGTTGAAGAAGTAGATTCAAAATATATGGAACTAATGCAAGCAGTTGGATCAGCATCGAACATTGCCCAAGCAGCCGCGATTGATTTGCAAATTTCCTACGAAGAACAAATGGATATGTTTGGTTTTACATTGGATGTTATGAATGTTTCCACTCATAAGAGTTTGACTGTTCCCGAGGATGAAGTATTAACTGAAGCTTCCGTTCGAATTTGGTATGATGGAGTTATAGATGCAATTTTAAAGGCTGAAAAGAAAGCTGAGGCTGTGCAGCGTGGTCTGATTTCGTTGAAGAAAGATCTCGAACTACAAATTGAGACAGAGAAAGCGGAAGTACAAAAGAACGAAGCCGATGAGAAGATGAGAATATTGAAACGTCAAGCAGAAGCTGCCCGTTCATTGGCAAAGGAAATAGACATTGAAAAGCTTCAACAGCCGAAATCAACAGAAATAAAGAAAGCTATGGGCGGCCGGGAAATTCTTCTTCAAGGCTTTCATTGGGATTCGAGCAGAATTAAAGGTGCAACGGAATCATGGTATACTCATGTACTTTCATTGCTTCCGAAAATCAAAGAATATGGTTTCAACACTGTTTGGCTTCCACCTCCCACTGATTCAGTTTCTTATGAAGGCTATATGCCCAGGGATTTATACACACTCGATTCTAAATATGGCACTGAAAAGGAGCTGCGAGCTCTCGTGAAAGCTTTTCATGACGTTAATATTATCGTGCTTGGTGATGCAGTACTTAATCATAGATGTGCACACGCTCAAGGCTCAAACGGTATTTGGAATCAATTTGGAGGCAAATTAGCTTGGGACGAACGCGCGATTGTTTGTAACGACCCAAACTTTGGTGGTAAAGGAAATCGCGGAGAAGGAGAGTGCATTCATTGCGCCCCCAATATTGACCACTCGCAGGATTTCGTGAAAAGGGATATCACAGAATGGCTTCAGTTTATGAGACGCGAAATTGGTTTTGATGGTTGGCGTCTAGACTATGTGAAAGGTTTTAGCGGGAGACATGTGAGCGACTACATCGAAGGAACCGATCCAGAATTCTCGGTTGGAGAGTACTGGGATTCTTTGAGCTACCAAGACGACGGTAAGCCTCGCCATCCTCAGAACGATCATAGAGGTAGGATCATTAAATGGATTGAAGCTGCGGATCCAAGCAGAAAAAAGAGCTCAGCACCTGGTTCAACTGGGCAGACCAATCCAGGAGCTTTTGATGTTACGCTTAAGGGTATTTTGCATGCTGTGATGGAATATCAGGAATACTGGCGCCTTACCGATAATGATGGGAAACCTTCCGGTCTTCTTGGATGGTGGCCGAGTAGAGCTGTCACGTTCATCGAAAATCATGACACTGGAAGTACCCAAGGTCATTGGAGATTCCCCTCTGGAACTGAGATGCAAGGATACTGTTATATTCTGACTCATCCAGGCACTCCTTGCGTGTTCTGGGATCATATGTTTGAGGATGGCTGGAGCCATTTGCACAAACCGATTCGAGATTTACTTGCGATCAGGAAAAAAATGGATATACATTCGAGGTCAAAAATTGAGATTGTTCCCTTATCAAATGGCAAAAAAGTTTACGCCGCTAAGATTGATGACTGCTTGTATATGAAAATTGGTCCCGAAGATTGGTCTCCCCCAAGCCAAGATGGGAACTGGGAAGTTGCAACTTTTGGGGCCAATTATTGTGTATGGTGTAAACACAAAACTGAAACAGAAAGAATGTCATCGGGTCCGAGATAAGACAATATAAAACGGGATTTAAAACAAACATCTGAAAAAGATATATATCAGATCTCCGGACATGTAGTAGAATTAGTCTTTATTACGTATTGAAACTATTTTTTTCGCGCGGGACGAACGAGCATCGTACAATTATTTGGACCGACCATAGTTGGTTCATTTTCTAGTTCAAAATCATTGAGCCAACCTTGAACTCGCTTCATGACGTCCTTGCCTTGCATTAGACGTTTCTCAATTCCGGATTCGTCTTTTGAATTTTTAAAATTTATGCGGAACAGAACTTTGTGACCTTCCAGCAAGAACTTATTCGCATTTTCTGTCTTTTTACTCAAATCGTGATCGTCAATCCTAGATGTGATTCGTAATTCACGAACAACGTCGTTCTTTCTTCTCAAAACCAGTTTCTTCTTTTGTTCTTTTTCTCTCTTTTTCTGTTCAAAACGGAAAGTCTCGTAATCTATTAATCTACACACTGGCGGTGAAGCGTTTGGGCTCACCTCGACGAGGTCCAGATTTGCCTTGTTCGCTTTCTGTAACGCTTTATCGATTGATAGGATTTCGTGCGTAGATTTATCTTCCTCGCCCTCTTGTCCATCAGACTTCGTAGCGCCTACAAGTCTTACGAACCTGGCAGTAATTTCCTTGTTCACTCTTAGACCAACTCTTGGTGGCTCTGAGTTTGCATCTTCGCGCGAGGATTTCCGTCTCTCTACCACCATCATAAAACTTGCACTCGAATGTATTTGTCTCTGTCGTTGTTCTTTAGCGTTCGTTATATTTCGTATCGCGGGTGAGGATATATAATTCACATATTCCCTTCCTAAATTGCTATTTGTCCTTTTGCTGCTAGTCCTAATAGGAGTCCTAGAAGAAGTAGTACTATTATTATTATCATGAAGATGAGGAGGAGGAGGAGGAGGACTATTCACGACATCAGAACGACAACGACGTTGCAGTGAAACTCTTCCAGTGTTCGACCACCGTCGCGTTGTTTGGTTTATTACAAAAACTAGCGATGGTTGAGATTGTAACAGGGACCAAATTTGTTCTCTCCTTATTCGTACTCTTTTTTGCCACATCTCTCTCTCTGTGTATATGTATATGTATATGTTTAGTTATACTTGCATGATGATGTTGAACATGCACGAAAAACACACAAAAAGTCAAAAAGACAAAAACCGAAAAAAACAGGCGGGCGGGCTAATTTTTTAGAGCTGTTCTTTTCCGTGACGCCTGAATTCATAATAGTAATTAAAAATGGCCGTTATCACTGAGCTGAAACCAGGGGAGAGTGCGGGGTTAGGATTAGGTCATAATGCTGATGTACGTTTTGTGTTTTTGTTCTTTTTTATTGTTTCTTGACACAGAGCGCGTTTAGTTTTTAGTGCACAAACAACGCACGCGCGAGGAATTAAAAGAATATAAATCATTTCGCGTGTTTGCAAAAGGAGAGATTTGAACCAAATGTTCTTCTTCTTCGTCGTCGTCTTCGCCGTCTTTCTCATTTCGTTCTTCGATATGTACGTACTCAACACGCACACGCACACAAACTTACAGAGGCTATATTTTTGACATCGATACTTTGTATGATCGCTAACTCTTCCTCTTCTTCTTCTTCCTCTTTCTTTCTTGTTTTAACAACAAAAAGTTACCTCCTAAACCAAAGAGAAAAAACGCAGCCACTGCTGCAAATAAGACGAACGTTACACCTTTAGCTAAAGAGAAAGTGCTCCCAAAGAAAGTGAACGAACAAATCGTCTCACTCGTTTTCCAAATTGCTCTTTTCTTCGGTTTAATTGGGTCGATAATAGTCTTGTTCATTTTATACTTGTTGAAAGGAAACAAAAAATGATTATTAGTTTAGCGCAGTATACCCGGTACTTGTAGTCTCGTTTTAAAAAATATTAAATTAGTGACTCCTAACAACGACAAACCGCGAGTACTTTGGCTTCCTCGCACTTGATACTGTGTATGTGTGTGTGTGCGCGTTTATTTCTGATTTTTATCCAACTCCTCGACGAGAGCTTTTTCTTCGTTGCTGATCTTGTTCGGAATCGTTACTTTCACCTTTACGTATTGATCGCCTCTAACGTTGGGGTTACCCAACTTTGGTACGCCTCTTTTCGCCATAAGTAACGTCGCCCCGGGCTGGACTCCAGTAGGAATTTTCAAATCCACCGTGCCATCAACAGTTCGCACCTTTACCGTCGTACCCAATATAGCTTTAGTGTACGGAATAGTCACAGTTGTGCTTATGTTTATGCTCTCAAAACGCTTCAAGTCTGGATCTTCGCGAACGGCAATGAAAACATAGAGATCCCCTGGGGGTCCACCTTTTCTACCTGCATTTCCTTCTGATCTCACGCGCAAACGCGAGCCGGAATCTACTCCGGCAGGAACTCGCAACGAAATTCGTTTACTTTTTCGAACTCTACCATCACCACCACACTTTGGGCAAGGCGTGGAAGTCTGACCGTTACCACCGCATGCCTGGCAAGTTGTAACTTGCTGAAAGTTACCAAGCGGTGTACGCACGGTTGCAATCACTTGACCTTGGCCGCCACAAGTTCCACACGTGCTAGGACGCGTGCCGGCTTTGACGCCAGAGCCAGAGCATGTATCACAGTCTTCCAAACGCATGACGTCCAACTCTTTTTCACATCCAAAAACGGCCTCCAAAAAGTCGATTTCCAAATCAAACCGTTCATCGTCACCTTGCGTTGGCCTATTGCGCGATTGTGCGGAGGATCGTCCACCCATGCCGCCCATGCCGCCCATGCCGCCACCTCCTCCAAAAAAGGACTCAAATAAATCAAACGGGTTTGTGAAATCACCCATACCTGCTCCACCATAGCCGCCACCCATCCCTCCTTTCAAGCCAGCTTCGCCGTATTGGTCGTAAATGGCTTTCTTTTGGTCATCAGAGAGAACTTCATAGGCGTTAGAAATCTCTTTAAATTTGTCTTCAGCTCCAGGTTCTTTGTTAACGTCTGGGTGATACTTTCTCGCCAATGAACGGTAAGCCTTTTTTAATTCCTTCGTATCTGCACTTCTCGAAACACCCAAGAGTTCATAATAATCAGTGCCAGCTTTAACGATGAGGGTTTGACCGCGTTTATTTTTAAGTTTTAAGTTTTGTTGTGCACTACGCCGCCCCCCTGTGTTTTGATTTTTGTTCATCATCACACTCATGTTAGTCTTTTTATTTCGTGCAAACGCAGATAAACTCCTATGTTGTTCTTGTGAACTACTACTGTGTCCTTTTTGAGCAGATGATGATGATCTCGATGAATAATTTACGTTCGCGTTCGTGTTAGTTAGCACATTCGTGCACGAACAATTAGTAGTAGTAGTAGTGGTAGTAGTAGTAGTCCTAGTAGTTCGTCGATGAAGGATCTTCGATTGCTGAGAGGAAGAAGAAGAAGAGGAAGAAGAAGAAGAAGGAGCAGTAGCAGTAGTGATGTTCTTCTTCTTGTTATTGATATTGATACTATTTTTGTGCGTTTGCGAATGGAACAAACATGTGATAGAGGAGGTCATGGATGCCATGATCGTCTATTGATAGTCCTTCTGTTGTTTACTATGTTCACGTGCTGCGTGCTAAGGCGGCTGTTTAAATTAAAGACCTGGCGACGATGATATGATGTGACGTCTTTGCGTTATGAGAATTTGTTGGACAAATTTTGCAAAATCTCAGTTCTCATCAGATAAATCCTTTTGATTCCAGAGAGACGAGACGCGGCGAGGACTATTATGTATTGTATATACTATTCTTTATTGCAAAAAATCAGGAATAGAGGTAGTACCTAGAGGAAATTCTATGGGAGTCTCTGTTCTAAACCCAGACTCTTTCGCGAGTTCATCGAGCGTTTTATCGCCTTCAATCGCTTTCCCATTTATTACCCACGTTGGAAAACCTTTAACTTTTGCGTCCGAACAAGCTTTCGCGATTTCGGCTCCTTTTTGCCACCCTTCTGGAAAACACTCAACGTAAGGAAGCTCAGTATCTTTACCAAACTCCTCCTTTTGGTCTAAGCAATGGCTGCACCAAAAAGCTCCATACATTTTTGCTCCAGATACTTTTAAATATTTTGCCAATTCACGCGAATACTGCGTAGATACTGTCTCGATGCGGGGAGCTTGGTACGATAAAAATTGGGATTCAGCTCTATCATCCGTATTATCGGCCCCAGATCCCAAAACTAAATACAAAGACAACATGGTAACCACGAAAAGTGAAATAGCTGGCGGCGATGCGTTCAAGGTTTCTTTCGGCGTCAATCCTGAGAATCCTATCGAAAACAGTGCAAAAGATATCGAAGCAGAAGTCAAACAGTATACGCATTCGACGCCTCCGAGTTTAATCGCGAGCACATACAGGAGGTAGGATGAAACTCCAGCTAAGCCACAAGTGCTGAGAAAAAATAGCACTCGCAAATTCTTATATTTACTTTCCAACTCTTTTGATTCTTCCGGGTTAACGCTCGATCCAGAAAAGGCAATAAGAGCTACGATAAAATATGCCACAGCTCCGTATAACGAAAGAGGTTGACCAAAAAGTTCAGCATACGACGAGTTTAGAGCCGTTTGACAACCACCAACTGGACACACTACGTTGCCTCCCGATAGCTTTTGAATGGCAAGATATGTAGACTCTAAAGAACCAGTGAAAGCGAAAGCGGCGGCAACTTTCAGAGGTGGTCTCGGGATCAGTTCATTAGGAGTGGGAGTGGGAGTTTCTGTTGTAGTAGTAGTTCTGAATGCTGATTTACCATCGTTTTCAGCCTTTATGCTCACCGACGGCGCCTCGTTATTGCTTTCGCTATTATTTCCTGTATTTTTCAGGCTGCTGCTATTCAAGACCACTTTACTTCTGAATGAAATCTTTCGTCTCGTTTTATTACTCGTTATTAACATCATCACCATCCTCTTCTTCTGCTCTTTTGATGAACCTATCAAAGAAGCTTTTACTTGTTGTACGGGAGAATGAACAATACTATTCACTGATTGAAATGATGAAGATGTAACTTTTGTTGCATTCACGTGTTGCTTCGCTGCTCTGATATGAAAACCACTCAAAGAACGGTTATTATTAATATTACTATTATTATTTGTTGTTGTTGTTGCTGTCGCTATCAGTGGTGGATATATAACGTTGCTCGTCATCATCATC
>Ga0209710_1003701_pt1 | contig 10216 bp, 5 predicted proteins | sample ArcticOcean_MG_C_5_FD_187436 | JGI IMG/M metagenome (GOLD analysis project Ga0209710, IMG submission 187436) | Marine microbial communities from western Arctic Ocean - ArcticOcean_MG_CB4_138 (SPAdes) (version 2) | ecosystem: Environmental > Aquatic > Marine > Oceanic | place: Arctic Ocean: Canada... | reverse complement strand
TTAGTTTCGAACACTCTCGACTAAAAAGACGTTACTATTTCCCATTTTATTCTACTACAATGTACAAACCCTAAACCCTAAACCCTACCACACATTGTACGAGTAAACGAAGATTTTCCATTTAATTCACTTAATGAACTAACTAACTAAATTGAATGAATTGGATGAATGAATGAATGCGTGATAATAATTTATCGTTCTTAAGACAAAGAAATCTTGCATTAAATACGACGAACAGGAATCATCTGCTGCTGCGTCGCGGTCGAACTATTATTCGTGCTCGTGGACTTATTCTGAACCCATCATCGTCTGCTAAAAAAACGGATAAAATGGAAAACTATAAAAACGACTTATTCAAGGAAGAAGAAGAAAAGCGTGCTGGTACTAATACTAATACGAACAATAAAAAGGTCTTATTAACGTTCGACGTGGATGGGACTTTGATAAGATCGACTGGGCAAGACGCGAATAGGTTCCATAAGAACGCGTTCAAGTTTGGCTTCAAAAAAGTGTTCAATATCGAAACCTCGATAGATTGCGTGGAACACCACGGGTCAACGGATAAGCTAATAATCAAAGCCGTGCTGAACTATCACAAAGTCGATGAAGAAAGGATCCTGGAAGGGTTGGAAAATGTATGCCAAGCAATGGTTGAATACGCTGAAGAGAACGCAGAAGACGCCGCGAATGGGATTGAATTATTACCCGGAGTCTACAAACTCTTAGAGAGACTATCGAAGAGAGAGGATTGTTGCTGCGCGTTAGTCACTGGAAACTTAGAGCCAATCGCTTGGGCGAAAATGAAACAGTTAGGAATAGATAAATTCTTTCAGAGAGAGGTTAGGGGCGGGTTCGGTTCCGATCACGAACAAAGATCGGCTTTAGTATCAATCGCTCACGAACGAGCTAAATCGATAATTGATTTTCACGCAGATAGAAGATATCACTTTGGAGACACTCATAACGATATCACGGCCGCCGAGCAGAGCGGTGCTATTGCAATAGGCCTAGCGACCGGTATATGGTCGCTCGATGACTTGAAATCCGTTTCGGTTAAAAAAGATGAAGCTTTGTTCCTAGAATCTCTCGCCGACGTCGACGACGTCTTAACGAAGTTACGTTTGATTTAACAATCTGATTCGAGGTCAAAACTACTCCCTCTATAAAAAAAAGAAGTACCCCGTTGCTCGATGAGTGTTGTGCATACTATATCAAACTAGTCAGAGCATAGAATTTTATGTATGTCATGCAGGGCATATATTTACTCGCTTTTTCAAAAAAGTGTCATCTTCATCAAAACTGGAATTTATAAATTGATGAGATATTTATTTTCGATCTCGCAAAAAAGCTCTCTTTAAATAAAAATATCTCATTAGTATTAGTAAAGTAAATCATCAATCAGGAATACCTTCTTCAAAGGCGAATAATTAATTCGTCGACATATACAGCGATCAAAACAGGAAACGCACACGAGAGCGATCGATTGTTTATCGAGGAATAGAGAGATCCGTGAATATAAAAAACAACACTAAACGAGACGAATGATGATGTTGCAACAACGAAACAAAATCGGATCAAAAGTGATCTTCCAAAAAAAGAGTTCTTCGTGTTTATCGTCCGCACTTAAAAGACCGTCAACCATCGAATCGAAAACTTCTTTGGAAAAGAGACGTAGTGCGAATCAGCGCCAGATCATGGTCAGAGCAAATGCTCAAGAAGCCGAAGCGGTTGCGAAATCTCGAATCGGATTATGCGGTTTAGCCGTTATGGGTCAAAACTTAGCCCTGAACGTCGCGGAAAAAGGGTTCCCTATTTCGGTCTATAACAGATCTTCCGATAAGACGGACGGATGCGTGCAAAGGGCGAAGAAAGAAGGGTTGGAGAAGAATTTACGCGGCTATAAGGACCTGAAAGAATTCGTGCAATCGATCGAGAAACCGAGACACGTGATAATCTTAGTCAAAGCCGGGGCGCCGGTGGATCAAACTATTGAAGGACTGGCGCAGTTTTTAGAACCGGGCGATTGCGTCGTCGACGGCGGGAACGAATGGTACGAGAACACCGAGCGAAGAATAGAACAAGTGAAACAGAAAGGCTTGTTATATATAGGTATGGGCGTTTCAGGTGGCGAAGAAGGAGCGAGGAATGGACCGTCGATGATGCCTGGAGGATCGGAAGAGGCGTATAAACGTATTGAAGATATTTTGAAGCCAGTGAGCGCGCAAACCGACACAGGGGCTTGCGTGACGTACGTCGGCGAAGGCGGCGCCGGGAACTTTGTGAAGATGGTGCATAATGGTATTGAATATGGCGACATGCAATTGATTTCTGAAGCCTATGATGTCTTGAAAACCGTCGGCGGATTAACGAATGAAGAAATGCACGCAGCGTTCGTTGAATGGAACAAAGCAGAGTTAGAATCGTATTTGATCGAAATCTCGACTTATATTTTGGAAAAGAGAGATGACCAAAAAAATGACAACTCGTTCTTGGTCGATAAGATTTTGGACAAAACTGGCATGAAAGGTACTGGTAAGTGGACCGTGCAGCAAAGCGCTGAATTATCCATCGCCGCACCGACGATTGCATCGAGTTTGGATTCGAGATTTTTATCCGGCTTAAAAGAAGAGCGCGTCGCGGCCGAGAAAGTTTTCACTGGGAAAGGCTTGGCCCCAGCAGATTCAAAAGGACCGGCGAAAGGGGTCGATAAGAAACAGCTCATCGATGACGTGCGAAAAGCTCTTTACGCCTCCAAAGTCACTTCGTACGCGCAAGGTATGAACTTGATCAGAGCGAAATCGAACGAGAAAGGGTGGGGATTAAATTTGGGCGAAATGGCGCGCATTTGGAAAGGCGGATGCATTATTCGCGCCGCGTTTTTAGATCGCATTAAGCAAGCGTATGACAAAGACCCAAACTTGCCTTCGTTATTGGTCGATGGTGAATTCGCTCAAGAACTCGTGGATAAAGAACAAGCGTGGAGACGCGTTGTCGTAGCCGCGATTAACGCCGGTGTCGCCACGCCGTCAATGTCCGCGTCTTTGAACTATTTCGATACGTACAGAAGAGGACGATGCCCGGCGAACTTGGTCCAAGCCCAAAGAGACTTTTTCGGTTCGCATACTTACGAGAGAATGGACATGGAAGGCTGGCACCATACTTTGTGGTCAGACATGAACTCCGCCGATTCGATCACCACGTCGGGGTACACCAACTAATTAAAACTAAAATTTATTCATATCGACGACACAAATCATCACTCACTCAAGAGAACGAATAGTATGCTTGCGGGTTTAAATGATCTCTTGTTTGAGCGGCTGAGCGAAGGGTAGAGAGTAGTAGAGAGGGCATATTCTATGTAGCTACTCGTAGTACGATTTAAAAAAACTATATATTGACAAATAAAACTAATATGCTAAATTATACTATTAGTACTAGTACACTATTATTGCTAAAACTTTTCACCGAAGTCATCGTTATTGTTATTTTTATTATTCTTTTTCAGGCTTCGATGATGAAGAGTTGGAAAACTGGGCATTTCTTCCTTCAATTTTGGTCTCGGCTGCGTCTTGAAGTACGGGTGCGCTAAAGCATCTTTCGCCGAACATCTTCGATTCGGATCGTACGTTAACATCGCGTTAAGTAAATCTATACCGCTTTGGTGTAAATTCGGAAACTCGTGTTCGATGTAGTTATACGGTTGTTCTGGAATGAGTGTCGTTCCAACGTTCGGGAGCTTGCTCCACCCTGGCCATATCCTCTCGTTTGGTGCTCCTAATAACTTAAAAATCAACTCCAATTGCGCCACTTCGGTCTTCCCAGGGAACAGTGGATCGTGTTTTAAAAACTCTGCCAAAACGCACCCGGCTGCCCAAATATCAATCGAGGCGTTATATTTGTTCGATCCGAACAAAACTTCCGGCGCTCTGTACCATAACGTAACTACTTTTGGCGTATATCCATTTTCTTCTAAATATCTCTCGTCTCTTTGTTTTTTTCTATTATTATTATTACTATTATTATTATTACTATTTTTCTCTGCTATAATTACTTCTTCTCCTTCCAAATAATCGTCTTCGTTTTCGTAATTATTAGTACTATATTCAAGAATCGGTTCAAACGTTCTCGCTAATCCGAAATCGCATAATTTCAACTCCCCCCTGTTATTAAACAACAAATTCGATAACTTCAAATCTCTGTGGAACACGAACCTCTCGTGTAAGAACTCAACCGCCTTTAGCAATTGCACTATTAAGCATTTACATTCTGACTCTAAAAACGGTTGTCTCATGTTATCGAGCAAGGTCGCCATATCGTGTTCGCAATATTCAAACACTAAGAACACGTTATTAATTGAGTTCCCTTGGACGACTGATAGTAATTTAACTATGTTCGAGCACTTGTTACTATTATTATTATTATTCGCTCTTTTATTGAAATTATTCTCGTTACCGTCCGCGTCGTTCGCGCCACGGTTTTCATCGCTCGTCGCTTTGTTACACATCTGTAGGATTCGAACCTCTCTCAGAGTAGTGATCGGGACGCCGTCTCGTTCTCGGTCCATTCTCACTTTCTTCAAAGCGCAGATTTCGTTCGTCTTTCGATCTCTCGCTCTGTACACGACGCCGTACGTGCCCTCACCGATCCTTCCCATTTTCTCGTAATCCTGTAAGGTCTTCCCAGTGAACTCGCAGTTCCCATCGGTCCGACCTTCGTTCATTCGTCTGTCTGTTCTGAATATCTCGAAAGTTGTTTCGTCCGTTGCCGATTGCGTGTTTCTCTCCTATGACGAGCACTTCCGAATACTATCGTGGTTCGGTTGAGATTCGCTGAAATAGACTTCCAGCTTTTCGGCTGCGAATAGAAGTTGTTTTCTGATTAATCCTTCTTCTCACGGTCTCTCTGTCGTCTCTCTCTCTTAGTCTCTCTCTCTCTTTTAACGAACTTACGTATCAGTAGCGATGTTTATGCTCTGTAATCATGGTGTTTCTTATGCGTTCTATGAACAAGTAGGGCAAGAAGGGGGTACGTTTTTTACAGCCATACTTTTTAGACCCAAACCCTAAACCCCATACTTTTTAGACCAAAATTTTAATGACCCGAATTGCAGAGCGCATCAGGAATATCCATTATTCAAGCAGCTCGAAACGAGCGCAGTGAATCCCTTTTCTGCGTTCTTAATCTCTCCCTACTCTCTACTGTCTCTCTCTCTCTGTGTCTTTGTGTGTGTCTGTATTTCGTTCATTTTTACGAAGAAGAAGTTCGAAACACATTCTCATCATCATCATCATCAACAACACCATCATTCGTAACTACTAAAAGAAGGCGAAGAAGAAGAAGAAGAATATAAATAAAGAAAGAAATAAATAATAAACAGAGCGATATTATATTTCGTTCATTTTTACGAAGAAGAAGAAGAAGAAGAAGAAGAAGGAGCTTTGAAGTTCGAGACTAGTCGTAATCATCGTAATCATCATCGTTATCGTTCGTAACCACTTATTAAAAGAGGGGGAAGAAGAAGAAGAAGAGGAAGAGGAAGAACAACGTACTGTAATAAATAAATAAAAATTATACATCGATACATCGATACATACAATCTATATCGATGGGAAACCCGTTTCAGAATAAGTTCGGATCATTCGCTGCGAACGTAATCAACTGTACGAACACGATGAATCCAGCAGCGCAAGTGTTCGTGATCGGATGCGGTCTAGCGGGCGCGTGCAAGATCAAGGTCACGAGAAGGAAAGATTCGAGGACGACGCGTGACGCGAAGTTCTTGCATCCGCAGGAGGACTATGAATTCGCTCTAGAGAGAATGCAAAAAGCCGAGGAAAGGATCGAAGCCGTGCAATCGTTGTTGAAAGAAATTACGAAAGAATGCTGGGAAACGAAAAGTGAATTACAAGTAGTCGTCTCGGAGAAGAACGCGGTTGAACGGATGTTGGAAGAACTTTCAAAGGCGAAGAAGGAGGCGGAGCGTGCGACGAAGGAGTTGAAAAAGTCCGTGAACGTTTTAACGAACGAACTCGAACAAGAGAAAGGTAGACACAATGAAAAGGTTCAACGGTGGAGGAACGAATTAGTTTGCTATCGAGAGAAGACGCAGAAAGATTTCTTGGCCGAAATAATTGGATTAGTCGCGGATATGGACAACGATATTCAAATCGAAATGTGCGTTCCAAATACTTCATCGTCAAAGTTATTATTGCCGCACGAAAGATCACAAGTGCGTTTGTACGAAGAGAGCGATGATTTTGGTACGAGATTTGCTTTAGAAGATTCAGTGCGTTTGTCCGTACTCGCGCATTGCGGGAAGAGCGCGACGGAGATGAAAAAAATTCACGAAGAGACGATGAACACAAAGCTATCAAACTCGAAGAAGAAAGTTTCTTCACCGGCGCATGCGAAGAAAGTCGCGACGCCGACGAGAAAAGCGTTTGCAAGGTTAACAAACAATCAAGTGACGCAAAATATTGAAAAGATCGTTTTAGCGACGACGATGAAACCAAAACCGCCACCATCATCATCAAAGTTGATTACAACGTCCCCGGACGCGAACGCGTCGAACAGAGAGTTCGGAGATATGTTATACTTTGACGCCTCTTCATCATCAAGTAAGACGATTGTGACGGAAAAGGTTGGAAAATTGAGCGCCGCGAAAGCGAGTTTTTTGGCAAAGATGCCAACATTTAATGGCAGTAAAGCAGTCGCCGAGACCGCGTTTGGCGTAACGGACGTTAAACGCGCGTTTAAGATTGATGGATATGAAGCTATCGAGTACGTTTCACCTAGCAGAAGAAAGGATCTCTCTATAGTGCGTTAATTATTATGAAATTTGTATTTATTCGTATTTATTATATGTGTTAGATGTTGGTGACGAATTGTGATTTCTCGCTCTTCTTTCCATAACGTGCGAATCTCAATTATTGTTTATGATCTTTTTTGTTTCTTCGAAGCTTTCTCGTCGTTATCAGCCGCTTCTTTTTCGATGAGCGAAATCAAAGTCTCCACGCGTCGACCTAATTCTTTTGGAGTTCTCGACTTGATGAACCAATCGAATCTAAATTGCCAATGTTGTCTGATTTGAGCTTTAAGTTCTTCCCAGTTTCCAAAACCAACTTCCGTGATTGAGCAAATAAGAAAACGATCTTCCTCTTCGGTGAATGATTTGATTTTGTTTTGACCATATTGCAACTTTAACTCACGCCACGGGTTCTTGTAACTTCCGAGTTTCTTCTTGACCGCCTTCAACATATCATCTTGTCGTTGGATCTTTTGTTCGCCTCTTTCAATGTTGGCGAGGATTCTTTTATAATCAGAAATCTCTTTGTAACGCGCCCAAAACACCTTGGAGTACTCTTTCACTTCACTCGCGGTCTTGCCTTCAATATCTAAAGCGATCGCGTCCAAATTGTCTCGACCATGCAGTTCGACTGCGCGGGTAAACATTGAAAAATCTCTTCTGTTCCAATCAGTGAAACCTTCCGAGATGAGTCGATCCAGCTCTTCTTGCTCTTCTGGCGTAAGTTTTGGAGGGGCGTGCTTATCGTCTGGTTCATCTTCATCTTCGTCATCAGCAGCGCTCGGCCTGCTCTTTTTCTTCTCCCACTCATAAGTTTTGCGCTTGACGTCCTTATCGTACAACGTCTGGATTCTCTTCTGCTCGAAGAACTGAAAATCGTTCATTTGCTGTAATTTCGCAATTCTTGGTCCGCCCGGCTTTACACCTGGACGATTGCCTTGGTTCATTGCTTGACGATAATACTCCGACTCGTTGTAATTCTTCTTTCTCTCACGTTTTGGAGGATCGATCCAATTCGAAGAGATGATGGTTTTGACGTCAATGCCTTCTGGAAGCTTTGCCGCCTCTTCCTTAGCCTCTTGGTCTTCGAATTCGTACAACGAAGCATCCGCATTCATGGAAAATTTTAAAGCCTTATCCGTGAAACCAGACATCTTTTCGTTCAATTGCTTTGTCGCTTCCTCACCCTTGGCGATAATTGCGTCAACGTCTTCGGAGGTCAAATCCGTCACAGCCGTGGAATCGAAAACCTTCTCCGCACCGTAACGAACCATGTTCGCTAAATCATCCTTATTCACAGATTTTGTGTTTTGTTGCAAACGACCTTGCTGGATAACTAAAGCGTCCAAGGCTAATTTCTTGTAGGCCTTTTCGATGACCTTTTCTTCGACGGAGTTGTCCGTACAGAATCGAAAGACGGAAACTTCCTTCTTTTGACCGATACGATGCGCTCTGTCCATGGCTTGCAAATCCATCTGCGGGTTCCAATCGGAATCGTATAGGATAACGGTATCCGCAGTAGCTAAGTTGATACCCAAGCCACCAGCTCTAGTTGACAAAAGAAAGATAAACTTCTCTGAGTTTGGCTTATTGAAAGCTTCGATGGAATCTTCGCGAATTTGACCATCCGTACTACCGTCGATTCTGCAATACTTGTACCCGCGATACATCAAGTAATCTTCCAAGACGTCTAACAAACGCGTCATTTGGGAAAAGATCAACACTCTCGAGTCGCGTTGCTGAAGTTTTGGGAGTAACTTATCGAGTAAAATTAATTTCCCCGACGTCGTGATGAGATGATCTCCAGTAATGTAAGGCGGTCCTGGCTCGGCGCCTTCGAATAAATACGGATGGTTGCAGCACTTTCTTAACTGCATGACCATGTTTAACAACCTGGCACGATCGGCGCCAGAGTTCACGACGTCGATATCTTTTTGCAAGATGCGCTTGTAGATTTGCTTTTGTAAATCGGACATGCCAATTTTCAAAATCGTCTCCTTCTTTGGCGGTAAAGATTTCTCAACCTCGGCTTTCAGTCGTCTGAGTAAGAATGGTCGCAAAACTTTGTGCAGCTGCTGGACGACGTCTACTGACCCTCCGTCCTCGTCTTCGACGTTTGCAAAGAAATCATCGAAATCTCCAGCGACGCCGAAAACCTCGGGCAACAAAAAGTTCAAAAGTGCCCAAAGCTCGTGCAAGTTGTTTTGTAAAGGAGTACCAGTGATTAACATGCGGTTGTTGCACGAAAGCATTCTCAAGGCGATCGCCAATCGGGACTTTTCGTTCTTCAAACGATGCGCTTCGTCAATGATGATGTAGCGCCAATGAAACTTCTTCAACGCCGATTTTTCCATCAAAATCATTTCGTACGACGTGACGATGACGTCGAAAGCGCCTGGTTTCAAAAAAGTTTGCTTTTGTAGTTCGCGCTCTTCGCCGTTACCGTGAAATTTAAACGCTCTCATAATCGGGCACCAGCGCTTGAATTCATTCATCCAATTACCGAGCGTTGACTTTGGAACGACGACTAAATGCGGCCCAGTGATGCCACGATATTCGTGCAAATAACCCAACAACGAGATCGTTTGTAAGGTCTTCCCTAAGCCCATTTCGTCGGCTAAGATACCGTTAATACCTTGATCGAATAATTTAATCATCCAGTTTAAACCCTCGATTTGGTATTGTCTCATCGTGCCAAACTTAATGCACGACGGTTGCACGGTCAACCTCGTCCCATGAAACTGTTCTTCATTTTCAACCATTTCTTTATCTTCCTCCGTTTCGTCGATCGTTTCTTTCCTCGCCTTCTTGCCCTTTTTTTGAGCTTGCGCGTGCGACTTTGATCCAGCCAGAAAGTGCGCGAATACTTCCGTTTCGGCTAAAAGCATCTTATATTTCGATTGCGTGCTCCCATCTTTTGCAACTTTCGCGTTTTGCTCTTGCCTCACCCTCTCGAGTTCTTGCAACTGCTGTCTCTTCAAATCTTTCAAGCGAGCTTTTTCAGCCTTGGCCGCGGCGATCTTCGTCGGCGACATGATTTCATCGCCGCCCTAAAAACGCGTTATATAACGATTGTTACGTAATGATTGTTAGTTTTTGATTAAACAGTACATCGAAAGACTCTCTGTCTCTCTCTCTCTCTCTCTCTCTCTCTGTCTCTGTCGCGCGCCGATTCGAGAACGAGCGAAGAAGTTTTCGAAAAAAGAACCGGCGCGAGGTCGAAAAATCCCGCGTTCTTTTCCTTTTCCTCTTCCTCTTCCTCTTGAAGGAGTCGAGAGATCTCTCTTTTCTACCGATTATTAATCGATTGAACGTGAACGATCTCGTTTCAATACGTACACGGACAGCAGGCGATGCGGCAAAATCACGGCGCACATCGTAATCATCTTTACTCGTGTGAACAAAAAAACG
>Ga0209710_1003700_pt1 | contig 10218 bp, 9 predicted proteins | sample ArcticOcean_MG_C_5_FD_187436 | JGI IMG/M metagenome (GOLD analysis project Ga0209710, IMG submission 187436) | Marine microbial communities from western Arctic Ocean - ArcticOcean_MG_CB4_138 (SPAdes) (version 2) | ecosystem: Environmental > Aquatic > Marine > Oceanic | place: Arctic Ocean: Canada... | reverse complement strand
GTATGCACGACCTTGTTTCGGAACTCGGTGTCGTCGTCCACGAGGCTTTCGATCTGCTTCGTCCACTTGTTCTGCTCTTCTGTCTTACCGCGCCGGTCAGCTGGTAGACGAGGACAGTCCAATCCACCGAAAAAAGTAGAAACAGCTTTCTACCCTCTACACCCATACATTACTTGAGACCAAAATGAGACAGGGCAAAAAGGTATAGTGGTCGTGTTTTACCATTACAATAGAAAGTTTAGGGCAGTCATCGCGGGCACTAGAACCAAGCCTTGTCGACCCGGTGCATAGTCGTCGTCGTCCAGCACTATTTTGGGCGGAAAAGACGGCGGGGGCGGGGGGGGTGGATAAACACCGATGTTTGCCTCCGCAGCAGCGGCCAAAGCTTCAAATTTCAAACGTATTCATGGCGCTTGAATCGATGCCAGGAATTGTCATCTCGGCGATGGGATCCACCGAGGCATCTGACGAAACACCCTGAACCCCTTGGTATGTGCGCTTATGTAATAAAATAAGGTATATTATGGATTGCCGTGTTTCAGGCATCGTGTCAAACAAGGGTGCCCCGGGCGAGAATCTCCCGGGGACGTGGGCATTACACCCTATCACCAAAAATGTTTGGATGAAGGATTCGTGCGATGTTTCTTTTACACGCGGTAATTCATCCGATGTTGCGTAGATGCGCGCTTCGCTTACACCTGCTCGCCGGGCTGCTCAGACGCTGCCTCGAGCACAATCTGAGCGCTCTCGACGGGGAGCTCAATTGTCTTTGACTTATCCGCGCCTGTGATGCGTGAAGAATGCTGTCAGCCAATAAAAACAGAGAAGTGGCGGTGTTCAACGATCATATGCGAGATAAGTGACACGAAGCGGAAGGTGATTGGAGCGTTGACGTACCGATCTTAACAAAGGGAAACTTCTTGGTAAACCGGCCACCCAACTGGAACTTGACAAAGGGGAACTTCTTCGTGAAGTTGACGATGCCCTTGCGCTTGATGAAATAGATTAATCCGAGCCTGAAACGTGATGACGGTTGGTTATTGGTTAGTTTGCGTCATCCACGTGATCCAGATCCTTGATCTTCATCGTGTTCTTTAGCGCGCGAAGCCGGCGCCAAACGACAAGTCTAAAACGTGGGGATGATGGGTATGGTTTAGGTTATTTTCCGGACAGATAATGCATGAACCCTAACCAGGGACTGATTTATATGTGTTAGGATTTAGGGAATACTCACGTGCAGCAGAACACGAAGAAGCACGACATGGCGAAGAGCACGCCAATGGAGGACCCCTCGTTGAGGCCTGGAATAACACCGGCATCATCATTCCCGGCCATGCCGGCAATCGCGGCAGCCTGAAGCTGCGCGATGAGCACCATGATTGGGCACTTGGAGTTGCCGATATCCTCGGTGGCGGTGGCCCAGGTGGCAGCAAGCTTGCCGGGGCAAAAGTATGTGCCAGTCTCGGTCACCGTGGCGCACAGCTGCTTGCCAGTGGAGGAGACGGTTTTTGTCACGGGCGTGTACACAAACTCGCCGTCAACCAAAGTTCGAGTGACGAAAGAGTCCACGGTGTACTCTTCCGCCACGAAGCGATCGGTTTTAATCTTTAGGCAAAACTTGATGCCGTTGAGCAACTGCTCGTCGGCACCCAGGGTAACCTTGGCGCACTCGCCCAAAAGCTGGCCGACCAAGATACCCTTGTCGTTCTTGACCTGTGATTGGTAGAGGAAACATGGGTTAGCCGGACGAGACGTGAGAGAAGTGACAGGCAGTCAATCGAAAGAGAGAAAATTGAACGGACCATGGACCAGCACGACGCGTCGTTGAAGGAGGGCTCGTCGCCGGTGGCGAGGAGGTGCCGGCGGCGCGTGATCTCGGCGGCGGCGGTGCAGTTGCCTGGTTGATAGGGTTGATTGGTTCAGAATTCGATAGGAAGTTTGTTTGGTTAATAGGGTTGATTGGTTCAGAATTCGATAAGAAGTTTGTTTGGTTGATAGAAAGGTAGGTGGGTTCATAGGACGCACCGTCGGAGGACTTGGTGTCGTTGGCGGCGCCGCACTCGAGCGCGGTGACGTCCACCGCGGGGGGCTGGACCGGCACCTCGGCGACGGTGGTGCTTGTGGTGCTGGCCGAGGACTTGGTGTCGTTGGCGGCGCCGCACTCGAGCGCGGTGACGTCCACCGCGGGGGGCTGGACCGGCACCTCGGCGACGGTGGTGCTTGTGGTGCTGGCCGAGGACTCGTTGGTGGTCTGTACATTGGTATCGGTGGCGATGCCGCAGCCGGAGGAGACGCCGGGGTAGGTGCTGCAACCGGAAACCTTTGCGAAATCCGCGTTGAGGGTCCCCGTGCGCGAGTCGCCGTCGGCGCCGCCGCACACAGAGGCGAGCTTCTTGAGCGCGTCGCCAACCTCGCCGTACATGCACCGCGCGAAGAGCGCCTGGCCCTCCTCCTGGAGCTTGTTCTCGACGGTGCGCACGAGGTCAGCGACCAGCCAGGGCTCGATGCGGTTGGACCAGGTGTTGGTGGCTTCCATTTTCCGTTTCTTCCAGGAGCGGCCGCCGGTGATCATGGCGGGTTCGGTCCTGCGAGTGGTGGAGAAAAAACTTGTCAGCCAACCGTGCACGAGTGAGTAAATGATGCCGTGGACCAATCAAAATGGAGGGAATTGGTTTGGATTGTACGCGTGGACGTACCAGGTGCCGCTCTCCCACTTGCCGTCGGAGATCATGGACCCGCCGCACTGCAGGCACTGCTCCTCGTTGCGATTGCCGGTGTAGCCGTACTCGGCGCGACCGCCCTCGCATCGCTTGGACTTGCCGCAGAATTCCTTCTGGCTGGCAATATTGGTGCTCCACCACTCGCCACCCCTGGCGGTGCACGCGGCCTCGTCGGCGATGTAGTAGTCGAGGCACTTCTCGTCCATGACATGATACCGCTTTGGGTCCCAGCAGTGCTCCTCGCCGGTGAACGGGTCCGCCCATGACTCGAGCCCGGTGCAGTTGTGCCCAACGCACTGCCACGTGTTCATGTCCAGGCCCACGAGGCAGACGTGCGAGTGGTACGTGCACGTCTGTGGTTGATAGGGTTGATAGGTTCAGGATTTGATAGGTAGTTTGTTGGTTGATAAATGTTTAATTGGGTGATAGGACGCACCTGCGAATAGTCTTGGGGGTTGTACATGCACACGTTTTCTTCGAGCCTCGGGCCGTGGCACTGGCCGGTTTCGTCCTCGCACTGCGACTTAGTGCTGCAGAACCTGGGCTCCTTGCCGCGGCGGCATCCGAGGAAGTTGGACGCGAACTTGTGCAGCGTGCTCGAGTCAACCGTGCCGGTGCACAGCGCGACGTCGAGGTCCTCGCAGGTGAGCCAGGTGTTGGCGCAGTCGTCCTTCCACGTGACGGTCTCCTCGAGGCAGATGGAAAAGGCGCTCTTGTGTGTGTAGTCGCAGTTGGTGGCGTTGGTGACGCCGGATTTGTAGCACATGCCTTGCTTGGGCTCTCCGGAGATGTCCGGGTCCTCGCCCCTGTACGGCGCGCGGCATCCGGCGCACCCATCAGTGTTCCTGCATCGACCGCCGATGCTGGTGCACGTGGCGTCGTCCACAGCGTACCGAGAGCCGAGCACGGAGCAGAACTGGCCGCTGCACTTGGCGGAGTCGTCCATCTTGCCAGCCTGGAAGCGGCGGCCGATGTAGTGCGTGGCGCCGGTCTGCGCGTCGCAGTTCGCCTTGGAGTTCAAAGTGGCCTGGTAGGTAGGTAGGTAGATCGGTCAGTAGGTGGGTAGGTCGATAGGTGGGTAGGTAGGTAGGTAGGTCATACCTGGTAGCCAAACGACCGCGAGTTGTAGTGCGTCTCGTTCAGCTGGTTGCTCCCGCGGTCGACAGCATCCCACGCGCACCACCCGTCTGTGTAGCAGTTGTTGATCACCTTGGCGTTGCCGTCGCCGTACGAGTTGTAGTAGGGAGGCGCGATGGCGGCGACGGCGGTGATGACGACGTCACCTCCGCCCAGGTCAATATATTCGTTGACGGCGGGGTAGTCCGCCGCGGAGGCTACCTTGATGGCGACCTCCATGCACAACGCGCCGAAGTCGCAGTAGTTGGCCATCGAAGCTTCAAACCAGGTCTTGGGGGGGGTCGTGATGCTCATGGAGTTGGCCGCATTGACGCCCGTGGCGAGCGTCACCTTGTACCATTTGTTGTAGACCTTGGTCGCGGCGGGCATGGCGAGACACATGCCGGCGCCCGACTTGTACGCGGCCTTAAACTCGGTCCTGATCGGTTGATTGGCCGGTGCGTCCACAATCTTCTGCATGCAGTCCTCAGCCTTCGCCGCGTTGCCGGTGATGGCAGCGAAGAAGCAGCGGTCCTCGCCGCACTCCCAGGAGCCGTCGTCGGACTGGCGAACATTAGCGCTAAGCGCGCCGCACACTTCGTCGGCGTTGGCCTCGGCGGTGAACGTGAAACCTTCCCACCAGTTCGTGTGGCCAGTCGTGGCGGACCAATCAGGTGAGCTGCCTGTTTCCCAAATCTTGTAGGCGCCGTCAAGCGAGCCACCAGTTGTGCCGGCTACCGTCACCGTCCACGCAGCCTGCGCGGCAGCCTGGTCAGGGTTGGAGTTATCCCACGGGTCGGGGTGGGTCTCGTACAAACCCCCAGGGCCCCTGGGGTTGAGTCGATAGGTTAGGGTCAATAGGATCAGAAACAGAGTTTTTGATACGGCGGTTGAAAGGGTGGGTTGGGATTTAAAGGACGCACCAGATGTTTGAGACGCAGAAGGCTGGGCGGGAAACCTCCCAGGGCAGGTCCATCTCCCAGTCCTCCTGGCGCTGGGTGAAGTAGCCGGTGGTGGGGCACTTGCCGGTGGAGGCGTCGGGATTGACGTAGCACTCCCACTTTTTGGGGGGGCCCATGGTATCGGTGCACACCTCGAGGCACGAGCCAGAGCCGGTCTTCGACGACGACATGCTGTTCGCGGTCCACACGCATCGTTTCTCCTGACCCCACGGGTTAGCCTGCTTTGCGGACAAGCCGGAATCCAGATTGGTGCACAAGGCGGTGGTGATATTGGCCGCCTCGTTGAGCCAGCTGTCTTCAAAGTCCCACTCAGAGCGCTTGCCGTAGAACACGGGCGTGTTGGGCATGCAGTAGCCCTCCTCGGTCAAGTCCTCGACGGAGCCCCAGTCGGTCTCCGCGGCGCAGAATTTCGTGCTCTTGCCGGTGAGGCACGCGGAGGACGAGGTGGGTCCCCACTCGCCAGTGGAATAGTCGATGTCCCAGGGCTTCCAGTTGCACCTATATAGGTAGGAAGGTAGGAAGGTGGGTCAATATGTAGGTGGGTAGGTAGGTAGGTGGGTGGGTAGGTCGCGCACCTCTGGGCGCCCAAGCACATGGTCTTGCACTCCTCGTTGCCCTCACAGTTCACCGAGCACTCCATGGTGGTATGGTTAAACTCCTGGCAATGGTTGGTGGGGTCGAAACGCCAGCCGTCGTCGCCGTTGCACGTCTGGTACGCGGCGCCGTCGATGATACCCTGGCCAAGCTGCGCGTTGGTGGCCGTGGTGGAACCGCCGAGGACAGTCTTGAGCGCGGCCATCTCCTTCTCGAAGTCGCCGCGAGCGCCCAGCTTCTCGACGAGGCACTTGGCCATGCTCTCGCCCACGTTGGCGGTGGACGCGACGGAGCAGGTGTACTTGTGCGTGCCCGCAACCCAGCAGTTGGTATCCGCCGTGGGCTTGGAGTCCGAGGAGGTGACGATGCACGTGCCGCTGTAGCAGTCCGCATCCTTGGTACACGGCTGGTTCGAGCTGAACTTGTTTTCGTTCCAGGAAAATTCGCCAACAGTGCCCTTGAGGCAGCAGTTCATATCCGTCTGGATCGAGGTCACCTTTTCGGTAACCTTGGCGGTGGCGGCGAGGCACTCGTCGGGCGCGGCGAGCTTCTCCGAAATTTTGACCGCGGGCGTGACGCCGCTGGCGACTGAGTTGTCGCCGTCGACCGAGCCGCGACTGGTGATGTCGGAGACGATGCACTTGGTCACGAACGTGTTCTGGTCAAAGATTGGGCGGAACAAGGTGACGTCCACGGCTCTGGGCGCGCAGCACTGGGTCTCCTGCAGGTGAGGGTTACAGCATGGGTCCGCGCACCAGGGGTGGTCGGGCTCGGTGTCTCTGCAGTACCCATAAAAGTCCCACGTGTCCTCGGGGTAATCCGCGACGCACTGGTCGGTCGTCCGGGACTCGACGACGTAGTTGTCAGTCATGGATGAACGGATGATTTCCATGCAGTCGATCCAGGCATCCTGACCGGTGAACTGGACAAAGTCCACCCAGGTCGCGGGTTGCATCCCAGCCTCAACCTTCCGCAGAAGCTCGTTTATGCCTGCGATTGGACGAGGCGTAAGTCAACCGGCGAGTGATAAACGAGGGGAGTGCTTACGTGGACCGATAGTAATCAAAAGAAGTGATACGTGGGCGTACCTGCGGTGGCGAGCTTCAGGGCGTCGAAGGAGCACGCGCTGACGCCCTCGGCGATCGGTATGGGAGCCCTGCACAAATCGTTGCCGGCCTTGTCGTACAAGCCGTGCGCCGTGAATTTGCACACGCGCGTGGTTGCACTCGCGCCAAAGTTGGGCAACATGTCGATGCTCATGTCGGTGTCCCGGCCAGTCTCGATGTTCTTCGACTCGCCAAACACGGCGAACCCGAGCTTGTCGGGCTGCATAGCCGCCAGCGCCTCAGCCCTGGAGTCGGTGAACACGGTTGGCATGACGCCGTCGATGGCGCACTTCTTCTCGGGCTCGAGGGGGTTCACCTTGCCACCCCAGCGGGGCATGGCCATGCCGCCGCACTCGTACGTGCGCATGCCCCAACTGGCCTCCTCGTTCGTCTTGTCCAGCTTCACCTTGAGCGAGGTGTAGTAGCCATACGTGGAGGTGACCGAGTGGGTCGACAGGGTTCCGTCGGAGGTGCTCTTGAGCACGATGGTGACGTTCGTGCCGGTGGCGGGAACCTTGCCGGTGGTGTGGGCCAGCGCGGAGTACGCATCCAGCGCGACAAACGCGTCGGCAACCTTGGAGTAGGCAGCCATCAGGCACGAGAGCTCGACGCCGTCGATGGACACCAGGATGGCGGGATCGACCGAGGGCTTGCCTGCGAGGGTGACCAATATCTGGCACGTGCCGTCGGATTGCTTCTTGGACGTCGCGCTGCCGAAGGGCGTGAGCTTGCGCTCGCTTTGGATCTGATCGGCGATAGAGTCGAAAGGGTCAGCAGTTGATAGGGTTGATAGGTCCAGCGGGCGATAGGTAGGCAGACAGGTGGGTAGGTGGGTACATAGGTAGGTGGGGCGCACCATGTCGTTGCCCGGGATGGGGTTGTTGTGGTAGTGCGCAAAGTACGTGGACACAACATCCTTCTGGAAAGGGGGCATCTGGAAAAACGCATCGCCTGCGAGTGATCGGTGGAGAAAAGGGTGGGTCAGCCGATGGATCAGCCGATGATGCGCGAGATGCGCGATGACGTGAACCGATCACACGCGAGAGAAGTGACACGTGGGCGCACCGGGCATCTGATCTGCGTCGCAGTCATCGAACCCGGCGTACACGAGCCCCTGGAGCATGTCGGAGGCGCGGGGACCGTAGGTGGAGTACACGGTCTTTAGGGTCATGGGCGCGAGGTCAATCTCGGCTACCGCCGCGACGATGTCGGAGGTGTCGAAAGCCTGGCCGGACAACGGGTTGTCGTACTGGTTGTTCAGGTTCTCGTACTCAGCGGCGGTGCACCGCATATTGCTGAAGCCGTTGGGCGCATAGTTAATCAGCAGGTTGGGCGTCTCGGGGGGGCAGCACACCCCGGCCTCAACATCGTCCCCGTATTCGCTGGGGTCGTGCACCTTGCAGTGCACCATGCCCCAGTCCTCGACGCCACACACGTACTTGAGCGGATCCGCCCAGAGGATATCCGCGTCGGGCGCGCACGTGTCGACAAAAGGAGAAACAGTGCAAGTCAAAACGGTGCCGCCGCACGAGCACGTTTCAGCCGCCCACGAGGCCCCGGTGCCCTTCATAGTGCACGTCTGCTCGCACCCTTCCGCGTCAGTGGGGCAGTAGGTGACGCCTCCAAATTGTAGCAGCTGCCTGCGGCTGTGTGCTTTGTCCGCGGGGTCGGGGGTCACGGGCTGGGACGCAAAGGACGCGGTCGGGGGAGATTTGGCGTGCTTCTTGGGTTTGTACCCGGACTGCGCGGTCTTCTTGAGGTGCTGCCGGAGCTTGTGCGCTGCGGTAGAGGTGGGCGAGGCGTCCTCGTCCTTGTCAAGAGCCTGGAGCAGAGCGCGGCGGCGACTGGTGGTGTCTCCTTCGTTGCCGTCGTCGTCGTCGTCGTCGTCGTAGTTCTCGTTGCCTCCAAACCCTGAGGGTGTAAGTAGGTAAGTAGGTAAGTAGGTGGGTGGGTAGGTAGGTAGGTGGGAGGATAGGTATTTGCACTCACCGCCCATCACGTTTTTGTTACAGTTCTGGACGTACACGTACGTGGCTGAGGGCGGGATGGTCCCCGTGGGGCACCCCTTGAGCTTGACGTAGAGGTCGACGTCAGAGGTGAGCTCGAGGTAGTTGATTTGCATGCGCGCCATGCCAGCCTCCTCGTCGCTCGTGTCGATGGTGACGGGCTTGTACGAGGCCGAACACATGGCGGCATACGCGCCGCTCTGTGGATACACGAATGAGCGATGAGGGAGTGGTGAGTGAAAGGATACGCGCAACAAGCAAAGGATGAGTGAGACGAGGGATGATATGATGAGCAATGAGCGATTCATGGGTATCGAGCTGGCGATTGGATGGTGGACGAGCGGATGCGCGGGTGGACGCGAGGGTGGGCGCACGAAAGGGTAGTCGGGCGAACAACGTCACGCACCGCGAAGAGCGCGAGCGCGGCCATCACCAGCGCCACGCGCGCGGTGGTGTTCGCACGCATGCTTGAAGTTTACAGGCTGGAGAGTTGACCGAACGCCCCTTGTTGCCGGCGTCTGATGGGATCGCGGTGGCGACGGGGGATGGGAACCGAGGCGTCAGTCGGGGGGGAGGGTAAACGATCGAGCGTTAGGGTTTATTACGAGCGCACGCGATACGCGCGCGTGAAGAGCGCGCGACGGCGGCGAGGTGAAAGGTCAAAACCAGCTAAAGCTTCTGCGTCAACGACAGGCTCTTCAGCATCCATTTGCTGGGACAACGGGGGAACTGGCAGACGGTCATAAGTCGCCATGACCCTTTAATAGCTTTCGTTCACAGATTTTGAGAGTCCTACTACACAAGCGTGTTCCACCAATATAAATTTTGCCAAGTGTCACGAAAAATCACCAATATTTAAGGGTCTCTCGATCGTGAAATTTCTGTGATTTTTCGTCACTTTTCGCCGCACCGAGCAGACGCAGCACGATCGGGGTCAAAATCGGGCAAAAATCGCACCTGTCGGAAAATTCCAGAGCTTCGCTTGTGCTTCGTGGAATGATTTTCATTTTCAATTTTGTCTCCATTTCAATTTCGCCAAGCACTCATTTTTTTTTTCAACCCTCATTTTTTTTGTAAAATCGTAAAATCGTAAAATGGCTTGTGTCCAGTCTCGAAAAGGTGATTAATTATTTGCGAAACTCCCAGACTAAATACTACAAAAAAGGTGATTGGTTATTTACGGAAATGTGAGACTGCTGGTATATGCGACAAGAAGCTTCCACGATTTCGCGAAAAAAGGTGCTTAAAGAATTCGCGCGAGAGAAATTTACAAATGAATACGTACTCTTGTCGCGAAATCATCAACACAGAAAATCTCGACCGCATCATCAAAGCGAAACGCCTGGACCCCGGGCAACTCACGCAACTCCAACGACTTCGTAAGCGTCTCAAGGAGCAGAAGGGGAACTCCCACAAAGTCGACTTCACTCTCCCAACAGCGCATGTAGGACGATTGTATCCCAAGCGGGGCGCGTCTTCCGTACAAGGACTCAAACGGGATGTGAGAAAGGCTTTGACTCATGACAACTACACGGATATCGATATCGTGAACTGTCACCCTGTTCTCCTTTCTCAGTTGTTCAAGAGGCATAATCTTGAGTGTCCCTACCTCGACGAATACATCGAGAATCGTGAGGAACATCTCGAGACCATCATGCCACTCATCAGCAACACCGTCGACGAGTTACCTGACAGCTACGAAAAGCACATGATC
>Ga0209710_1003687_pt1 | contig 10239 bp, 10 predicted proteins | sample ArcticOcean_MG_C_5_FD_187436 | JGI IMG/M metagenome (GOLD analysis project Ga0209710, IMG submission 187436) | Marine microbial communities from western Arctic Ocean - ArcticOcean_MG_CB4_138 (SPAdes) (version 2) | ecosystem: Environmental > Aquatic > Marine > Oceanic | place: Arctic Ocean... | reverse complement strand
CCAAATCGAACGCCCCTAAAAAAGACGACCCGGCTTTTAAAGGCCTCACCATTCATGCAGTGGACCGAGTCGAAGAGGCGCTGAGTTGGGTTCGAGGCTTGTAAAAGCCCCACCCCATCACAAACAACGCCGCCCTGCGCCGTCGGCGCTTGTTGCAACTGCCACTGCAAGACCGCTACACTTGGTTGACTCATGACTACCAAAGATATTGCCCCACCTCAACACATAGCTTTCATCATGGATGGCAATGGGCGCTGGGCGAAAGACCGCTTGCTGCCACGTGTTGCAGGACATGCCAAAGGTGCCGCGCAGGTGCGTCAGCTCATTAAAAACTGCGCCAGACGCGGGATTGGCTACGTCACCCTGTATGCTTTCAGCACAGAAAACTGGGCCAGGCCCAGCGACGAGGTCAGCGCCTTGATGAGCCTGTTTCTCAAATACCTGAGCAGCGAAGTGGATGAAATGCGTGACAACGGCGTGCGCTTGAGGGTACTGGGCGACACCAGCGGTTTCTCGCAAGCGATTCAAGACGCCATTGCCCGAGCTGAAAGCAGTACAGCGCACAACGACCGCTTGCACTTAAACGTAGCCGCCAACTACGGTGGGCGCGCAGAATTGGTCCATGCCGTGCGCAAATGGATGGTGGCAAACCCAAACGCAGACCCCGCCCTCTTTGACGAGGCGTCGATTTCAAACCACTTGCAAACTGGCAATATGCCTGCGCCAGACCTGCTGGTGCGAACGGGTGGAGAATGCCGTATAAGCAACTTTTTACTCTGGCAAACCGCCTATACAGAGCTGTATTTTACCGACACGCTGTGGCCGGCATTTGACGCCAGCGCCCTAGACCAAGCCATTCTGTGGTACCACACACGCGAGCGGCGATTTGGCAAAACCTCAGAACAGGTTCAAGTTTCAACCTAAATGCATGGGCAAACATCCGAGCAAATCCATTTGCGATTTGCCCAGTTAAAATCTGGCATCATTTACCGGTGGTCAAGCTGTCGTCTTGGCCCTTACTTTTTTCCACTTTTGCGCCGTGTGTGCGCCTAGGACTGTCATGACTGCAATGCCCGATTCAATGGACGACCGCGACGGAAAAATTTGGATGGACGGCGCCATGGTCGAATGGCGCGATGCCAAGATTCATGTGCTCACACATACCCTGCACTACGGCTGTGGTGCCTTTGAAGGCGTGCGCGCTTATAAAACAGACAAAGGCCCTGCCATTTTTCGCTTGCAAGAGCACACCGAGCGCTTGTTCAACAGTGCCAAAATTTTGCGCATGGCCATTCCGTTTACGCAAGCCCAGCTCAATCAAGCCCAGATCGATGTGGTGCGCGAAAACAAACTTGAGAGCGCCTACATCAGACCGCTGACTTGGATTGGCTCCAAGAGACTTGGCGTCTCGCCAAAAGGCAACACCATTCATTTAATGGTGGCGGCTTGGCTCTGGGGGGCTTACCTAGGCGAAGAAGGCCTGCAACGCGGCATACGCGTTAAAACCAGCAGCTTCACGCGCCATCACGTCAACATCACCATGACACAAGCCAAGGCTGTGAGCAACTACACGAACAGCATTTTGGCCAATATGGAAGCCACTGAAGACGGTTACGACGAAGCGCTGCTGCTAGATGTCAGTGGCTTCGTGTCCGAGGGAGCAGGTGAGAACTTGTTCGTTGTCAAACACGGCGTGATTTACACGCCAGATTTGTCGGCTGGTGCCTTGAACGGCATCACACGCAACACCATCCTTCACATTGCCAAAGACTTGGGTTTAGAAGTTGTGCAAAAGCGCATCACACGCGATGAGGTCTACATCTCAGATGAAGCCTTCTTTACTGGCACAGCGGCCGAGGTCACACCAGTACGTGAGCTTGACCGCATTGCCATTGGCACAGGTAGCCGCGGCCCCATTACTGAGAAGATTCAAGCAGCATTTTTTGACATTGTGAACGGACGCAACCCCAAATACGCTCACTGGCTGACATTGGTTTGATACGGCCCACTTATTATTTACGTCTTACAACCACAACTGCACCATGTCCAATCAAACTGTAGCGCTTAGCGCTGCCGACCTCAACCAACACGGCGGCGTCTATTGCCCCAGCCCTGCAGCTCAAATGGAGGTGTGGAACACCCATCCAAAGGTCTTCCTAGACGTGGCAACAACAGGCCATGCCAAGTGCCCTTACTGCGGCACAAACTACGCGCTGCGCGCAGGCGAGCATGTTGCTGGCGGACACTGACGCGTTGGACCAAGTCACGGTCATTACCGTGACGTACAACAGCGCGCACTGCATTGCGGGTCTGGCAGCCACCTTGTCTAGGTTGCAACATGTTGTGGTCGTTGACAATGCCAGCAACGACGGCACGGTCAAAGCCGTTGCCAACGCCATGCCAAAGGCTGTCGTTTTATCAAGTGACCGCAATCTGGGGTTTGGTCGGGCCAACAATTGGGGCTTAGAGACGACAACCACACCTTACGCCTTGCTGCTCAACCCTGATTGCGACATCACAGCAGAGGCTATTGCAGCTTTGGTCAATGCCGCTCGTCGCTGGCCCGAAGCCGCCATGCTTGCGCCGCAAATTCAAAACGCTGCAGGCAAACCTGAAATAAATTACCGTTGGCCTAGCACGCACTGGGCCAGTACTGGCCCAGGCGCACAGGCAGATTGCTGCGTAGGCTTCTTGTGCGGTGCAGCCATACTCATCAACCAAAGCAACATGCGCGAGATTGGCGGTTTTGACCCGGAATTTTTCCTGTACTACGAAGATGATGACCTGTGTTGCCGCACCTTTAATGCTGGCAAGTCCATGATGCTGATTCCAAGCGTCACAGTCACGCACCGCTCGCGGGGCTCGGTCGGTGGCAACGCGCCCTTGTCAGCCGAATACACCCGCGGCTACTTTCACGCGCAATCTAAAATACGCTTTGCCGCCAAACACATGGGTGCTGCGCACAGCAAACAGTTGCTGCGCAAAACCTTGGGACTGGCCTATCTGTCTCTTGTCGCGCGCCTGTTGTGGCCAAGCCCTAAATACTTGGCTAGGAACTGGGGCAGGGTAAGAGGTTTGCAACAATGGCAACCCACATGAACCAAGCTACTGAGCCCAGACTCACCATTGCTGTCATCACACTCAACGAGGCCAAGCGCATTGAGCAGTGTTTACGCAGTGCAGCGTTTGCCGACGAGCTCATAGTGGTTGACAGCGGGAGCACAGACAACACGCAAGTCCTGGCCAAACGCATGGGTGCACACGTGTTTGAGTACACAGACTGGCAAGGTTTTGGCGAACAACGCAACCGCCTGCTTGCGCACAGCACTGGTGAATACATTTTCTTTTTAGACGCCGATGAAGAAATAACGCCCGCACTGCAATCAGAAATTGAAACGGCGATCGCCACCGCCACCACTGATAAATGGGAGGTGTTGTGGAACCAAGTCGCCTACGGCAAACCTTTGTCGCGCATGCGCAGCACAAGTGGTGTGACCCGTATGTTCAAGCGCAGCTCCCTTGTTCGCTGGACTGGTGTGGTTCACGAACACGCCATCACCAACGAGCAGGTCACAGGGACGCAACGCTTCAACGCTAGGCTGCTACACCACTCTAGGCCCAGCGTGCACAGCAGCTTGGTTAAGCTCGCTCAATACGCTCAACTGGGCGCAGCTAAACGTGCGGCGGCTGGAAAACGCGGCGGCATATTGCGCGGCTTAGCCTCTGGGTTGGCTAATTTCCTGCGGTTGTATATCTTTCAAGGTGGGTTCCTGTGCGGACCTCAAGGCTTTCTGTTTTGTTTTTTCATCGCCTTGGAATGCTTCTTTAGGTATGTCGCTTTGAAGTATGACAAAGACTTGTTGCAGCAACTGCACAAACGCTAACAAAGCTACACGAGGCGCAAGCAATGCACATCATGCTGGTCAACGTTGCCCCCATTCCAGTGTTTGCCTACGGCGGGACAGAGCGGGTAGTATGGGACTTAGGCTTGGCGCTCACCGAGCTAGGGCACGAGGTTAGCTTTTTAGTGCCCGCAGGTTCAAGCTGCCCTTTTGCTCATATCCAATTTATTGACCCCACTAAGTCTTGGGCGGCGCAAATTCCAGCGGATGTCGATGTGGTGCACTTCCAATTCCATCCGGGTTCAGAGCCTGACAGACCTTATGTGGTAACCGAGCATGGTAATGGGCAAATTGGTAAACCACTGCTGCGTAATACTGTTTTTGTTTCTGGTAGCCATGCTGCGCGCCATGGGTCAGACCAGTTCGTATTAAACGGCCTAGATTGGCGTAACTATCAAGCACCAAACTGGGAAATTAAGCGCATCCACACGCATTTCTTAGGTAAAGCTGCTTGGCGCGTTAAAAACGTCCGCGGCGCCATCGATGTAGCAGCACTTGCCCACACACCCATCGCAGTGTTGGGAGGCAGTCGTTTCAACTTTAAACGCGGTCTGCGTTTCACCTTCAGCATGCATGCCCGTTTTTACGGCATGGTTGGTGGATCCACTAAATTTAACTTACTCAACCAATCCAACGGCTTAATCTTTCCTGTCACTTGGCACGAGCCATTTGGTTTGGCAGTCATTGAAAGCTTGTTTTATGGGTGCCCTGTATTTGCAACGCCATACGGCGCCCTTCCTGAACTAGTAGATAGCTCTGTTGGCGTGCTCAGCACAAGCTCGCAGGAGCTAAGTCAAGCTGTTAAACAGCAGTTAGTTGGCAACACATTCTCAGCCGCTGCGTGCCATGAGCGAGCTTTAATTAACTTCAGCGCAGCGCGAATGGCCCGCCAATATGAAAGGAAATACCGCCTTGTTTTGAGTGGTTCCGCACTTAATACCATCCCCCCCAATGGCCTGCAACATGCTGCGAATAGGCTCCTTTGGAAATAGGCGACACTCTTTAAGCATATAGTTTTTAAGAATAACAGTAAAATTAATTTGGTCAGCGCTAACTGCATCTTAGGTCTTTTACGCAGTAATCAAACTTTAACTGAAACTCTTACTTACTTAACTTGACTGTTTTGTTAAAAACCAAGGTCCCACTATAACTTGCCCCAGAATTCTATAATATATTCGGTTTGACTTATAAGTCTTCACTTCTGAATACTAGATTGACAATATAAATATTTTCATTGAGGAAAAAATTAACTTTATGACTACAGCTTCAATAGCAATGTGTACTTATAATGGAGAACGCTTCTTACAGCAGCAGCTTGATTCCATACTTAATCAAAGCCGTGCTCCCGACGAGCTGATTATTTGCGATGATTCATCAACTGACAAGTCGTTAGAAATAATTAAAGAATTTGCGAATTCGGCGCCTTTTAAAGTCAAAGTATACCGTAACAAAATTAACTTAGGCTATGTAAAAAACTTCGATCTTGCGATCTCATTATGCTCAAAAGATATTATTTTTCTTTGCGATCAAGATGATATTTGGGCCCCATCTAAACTACTTGAAATGATCGGCACATTCGATACAGAGCCTGATGTTGGGATGGTCCTGCATAACTATAACTGGATCGATGAATACAGCTGTCTCCATTATCCAAAACTTCCTGACACATATGGAAATCTCAAGTTATCAGCTTCCAACCTTCCAGAAGAGATACGCTCCAATTCAGTTCAAATTTTTATGGCTCCTTACCCTCGCGCTTGGTGTGGGTGCATGATGGCATTTCGTAGCCACTTTAAAAATATTATCCTTCCAATTTTTCCCGGCAAAGGCCATGATGACTGGGTATTGAAACTTTTAGGACCTATCACTCATGTACGATTTATAACTAGTGAATTGGTAAGTTACCGTGTCCACGCAACAAACACAAACCGTCGTGATTTAGACAAACGAACTATTGGTGAACTTCTTATTGGGCGGTATATTAAGAAGTTAAAGTTAATACTTAACGGTCACACCAAATATGGATTTTATCGAGAAATACTGCGTCGATTAACAAAATCTGGTCATACTGTTATTTACAGAGAGTTGTTAATAAGTTACAAAAGGTGGTGCTCACGTTTCTAGTTTATTGTAATTTATTATCGTTACTTATCATAACACTCACCAGCATTATGCTTATTGAAAGGCTCAGCATAATTGGATAGTAGTTGTGAGCAAAATTGACATTTGTAAGCTCAGCAAAGTTGTGCATTAACGCTAATCCTATAAATGTTAGACTGGGTATTCTCATCTTTTTACGCCACAATTGTAGTCCTATAACTAACAATCCTATGGTATAGCTTAGAAAGCTGGAAAGGCCTAATATGCCATGATCTAATATTACGTGAAGAAACTCGTTGTGTACGTGCCCAAGGGATTGGATAACTTCAGAATTAAGAGACACGCCATAGTTTTTTACCATTATTAGTCTTTCATATTTACCTATACCAAATAACCATTTATCTTTCAATATGTTTACAGATTCACGCCACATATAAACTCTAGCTCCCACACTAGTATCAAAACTCCCGTCTTTTTTGTTTAATGCATCATGCATTTCTATTTTGGCAACTTCAACTCTGTCAAAAGGAGCTTTTAAAATGCTTGAAGGGGACAATATAACCAAGAAAACTGAAGCTAATATAAGTACAAAAATACTCGACAATTGTTTGCCCCCATATTTAGAAAATGAAACTATGCTAGTTTTATTAGAATTAAAACACATAATTATTGAAATCATTAAAAATGGGACTATTAATAACGCGAAATAAGTACCGCGCGTTTCGATAAGAAATATAGCTAACAGGCCACAAATCGCGGATATGAAGATTAAAAATATCTCCCAGTTTTTTTGGGTATGTCCGGCTAAACCTACTGTGGCAATAACCATTAAAGCAATACCGCCAGACCATGGTATTTTATTTGTGGGCGCTGCTCCAAAGCCGTATATTATAAAAAAAACAAGAGCCAACAAACATGCTAAACTAGTCGAGATTGTCATTCCCAACCTAATATGCATTTGATATTGATCAATATTTTTCATATGGGAAATTCCGTATATACCAAGTGCTCCCAGAAAAAGACGGAACTCAGCATGTCTCTCATTTAAATCTTCACCCCAATACACCACCCCCAATAGCTTTAATAAAAGTGCAAGCGTAGTGAAAAAAAGCCATATTCTCACAAGTTTTCTGAAAGTTATGAGCTGTAATGTTGGTACACAAGGTCTTTCTTTCGACTTAAATAACCAAATTATCAATCCGAAAATTATCAGCAAAAGCCACGCACCACCTGCTAACTTACTGTCAATAGTTGAACATCCAATTAATATGAATAATAAACTTACAAGGATTTTTTTGAATGCTTCCATATATAATTATTTTAATGCTTCTAACTCCCACACTATGTGCGAAAGTCCACCTTTAAAAAACTTTCGATGCCACCTCCTTAAAGTTTTTCGCCAATAAGGTATTGACATATCAATATAGTTAGTATGAACTTCAAATCTATTTACTTTTATAGAAAAATTACCTTTAAAACCATATATAGTCGCATATATACTTGGAGTGCAAAAATATTGTGCGGTTTCAATGGTTATAAAGTTGACATGAGTTGGGTCTTGAAATGCTGCTGGATTTGGATATCCCGGTGTAACGCAAAGCAGCAATCCACTTGGTTTTAAAACCCGATAAATTTCACTCATCAAAACAACAAATGGAAATATAATTTTAGCTTTAGAATCAACAAATATCTGTCGCGGTATATGCTCAATAAGATCAAAAGCTGATATTGAATCAAAAAAATTATCTGGGAAAGGTAACGGCTTTAGCGCGAAATCATGTTGGATATAAGTTACCCCAGGTATTGATCCTATATTTTCTTGTACATCGATTGCAAATAGTTCGTCCTTATTGTACGGATTTCTAGGTTTTACGGATGAGCCTAAGTCCAAGTGTTTAGTTTTCAATTGTGATTCCGTTCAAATTTAATTTGTTAAAGTTAAACTTTAATTTTAATAGATTAAATTAATCTTTTACATTTAAAGAGGTTTTATGATGAAGAATTTTGAACAGCCCAAAAAAATTATTTCAACATTTGAAAATGCAATAGCAACATCTTTTGTAATAAATAGCTCTAACTTTACTTTCAAAGGCGCTATCTACGATAAGTACGGTTCTATTTGCTTGGACTCCCAACGCACTAAAACTGGAAACAATGAGTGGATGCCTAACGACCCCACACAAATTTCTATAGATTTTAATGCCAAATTCGTGAGCGGAAAAAGTATTTATTTAGGCAACTATACTGGTCACTTTGGGCATTTTTTATTAGAGACTCTATCGCGAGTTTGGGCTCTTAAGCAAATTAATGCTCCCTTTGGTGGTTATGATAATTTTATTTTCCATCCTTTTCTTCACAAATCGCCGGCTATAAAAAAGTTTTTACCAGCAAAAATAAGTTTTGATTGTTTTGGGATACAACAAGATAAAACCATCATCATTAATGAACCTTTAAGATTTGAATCTCTAACAGTTCCATCATCACTTTTTCATATAAATCAGAATGCGCATCCAGATATGGCATTTATATATAAAGATATATATGAGTATTGTAAGTCGGCGAAGCCTTCTACTTTCAACAGACTTTTTAATCTATTAAGACACGAGGCTGGAAATTTTGAGCATTTATACCTTTCACGTCGCAAAACGAAGGGCTATCGCCCAATGGCAAACGAAAAAGATGTAGAGCGTATATTTTTATCATCGGGGTTTCGTATCATTCATCCTGAAAAGTGGAGTTTTGAGCAATTAGTCTGTATGTTCCAAAAGGCTTGTGTAATTGCAGGCATCGAAGGCTCAGGGCTTCATAATAGCGTTTTCATGAGACCCCATCAACATGTAATTAGCATTGGCACTTTAAGAGAACCTTCTGGAAACATTCTTAATCAACAACTTTGTGACGCTTTGTCTAATGTGCAAACCCATCACATTCCTTTTTTAGGCGTGACAAATTACAGGGGTAAAGCCATCTACGACATCAAAAATTTGTCCACCAAATTAACTCATATTCTTAAAGCTAATATCTAGACGTTTTAATTAGTAATTTATTTTTCAAGATTATTTAGAACCTTTATTTACTAATATTTTAAAATTTATTTGCTTAATACTTTTTTCAGTCCCTTAAATCTATCAGCCCCCCCGCTTTTGCATCCTTCATAGCCATTACCGGCTCCTGACCCTGTGCTATTGGCCACTCTATTCCCAACGCTGGGTCACTCCACAACAAACTACGCTCAAATTCTGGATACCAGTAATCGGTGGTTTTGTATAAAAACTCTGCCGATTCGCTGGTGACCAAAAAGCCATGCGCAAAACCCGGTGGTATCCACAGTTGCTTCTTATTGTCTGCAGACAGCGTTATGCCATAGCTGCGCCCAAATGTTACTGAGCTGCTGCGCAGGTCAACCACCACGTCGAACACCTCGCCGGCTGTCACCCGCACCAGTTTGCCTTGCGGGTGCTGTATTTGGTAATGCAGGCCACGCAATACGCCCTGGCTTGATTTGGAATGGTTGTCTTGAACGAACTGGACGCTTAAGCCTGTGGCTTGGTCAAAGTCCCGCTGGTTGAAGCTCTCAAAAAAGAAACCTCGCTCATCCCCAAACACCTTGGGCTCTAGCAGCAGTACGCCGTCAAGCGGTGTGGTTGTTACGGTATAGGGCATGCGCTTATTGCAACAAACTGTTCAAGTATTGGCCATAGCCGCTTTTGGCCAAAGGCGCGGCTAATCTGAGCACATCTTGTGCGCTTATCCAACCAGCCCGCCACGCAATTTCTTCCGGGCAGGCAACCATCAACCCTTGTCGCTTTTGTAATGTCGCAATAAATTGGCTGGCCTCTAACAGCGAGTCGTGGGTGCCAGTGTCTAGCCATGCATAGCCACGACCCATGTTTTCAACCGTAAGTTGTTCACGCGCTAAATACAACTTGTTGATGTCGGTAATTTCTAGCTCGCCGCGTGGGCTAGGCTTTAAGTCGCGCGCCATATCAAGCACTTGGTTGTCATAAAAGTACAAGCCAGTTACCGCAAAATTAGATGTGGGCTGGGCTGGTTTTTCTTCTATGGACAAGGCTTTGCGGTTGGCGTCAAACGCCACCACGCCGTATCGCTGTGGATCTTGCACGTGATAAGCAAACACCGTTGCGCCGGTTTGGCTTGCATTGGCGCGTTTGAGTTGAGGCTCCAGATCGTGGCCATAAAAAATATTGTCGCCCAACACCAATGCGCTTGGCCCATT
>Ga0209710_1003686_pt1 | contig 10241 bp, 5 predicted proteins | sample ArcticOcean_MG_C_5_FD_187436 | JGI IMG/M metagenome (GOLD analysis project Ga0209710, IMG submission 187436) | Marine microbial communities from western Arctic Ocean - ArcticOcean_MG_CB4_138 (SPAdes) (version 2) | ecosystem: Environmental > Aquatic > Marine > Oceanic | place: Arctic Ocean: Canada... | reverse complement strand
AATGAAAATTGAGGGGCAGAAGCCCTATTTTTTTGCTCTAAACTTTTATTCCAAACGTTTATAAACCGTTGAACAAAACGCCGTGATCGACTCGAGGGCAGTACATAAGTTAGCGAACGAATTCCTAGAAGGGGGTTCGGGCTTTGTCGTGGATGTGAAAGTCGCAAGTGGCAACGTGATAAAAATTTATCTCGAAAATGACGAACGTACTTCTATTAAAGACTGCGTGGCGTTAAGTCGTCATATTGAAGGCAGTTTTGATCGGGAAGAAGAGGATTTTTCTTTAGATGTTGGATCTCCAGGTCTAGATCAACCCCTTAAAGTTTTGCGTCAGTATTTAAAGCTCATCGGCGAACAAGTTTCGGTTCAACCGATCGAAGGCAAGAAGATGGTGGGGGAGCTGGTCAATGTAGAGGAAGAAAATGGAATGGTACAAGGTTTGGTCCTAAAGACACGCGAAAAAATGCGCATCGAAGGACGTAAAGCCAAGCAATGGGTTGAAGAGGAGCACAAGCTTCAAGCCAGTGATATAGAATGGACAAAAGTGATAATTTCTTTTAAATAAGCCACAATGCAACTGAACCTGATAGATTCGTTTCGCGAATTCAAAGATTTCAAAAACTTCGACAAGGAGACCATGATGGCCATCCTAGAAGATGTATTTAGAAATATGATAATTAAGAAGTTCGGCTCGGATGAGAACTTCGATTTAATCATCAACCCTGAAAAGGGAGACCTCGAAATTTGGCGTAACCGCGAAATAGTGGCCAACGACGCAGTAGAAGATTCGAACGAACAAATCTCGCTTGAAGATGCCCTCAAGATTGAGGCTGACTTTGAAGTCGGTGAGGAAGTTTCAGAAGAAATTTTACTCGAGTCCTTCGGACGTCGTGCCGTTCTTTCTCTTCGCCAAAACCTAGTCGGTCGCATCATGGATATCGAAAAAGATGCGATATACCAGAAGTATAAAGAGCGTATCGGTGAGGTGATAACTGCAGAGGTTTATCAAATCTGGAAACGAGAAATTCTTCTTGTGGATGATGATGACAACGAAGTTGTGATGCCACGTGACCACCAAATACCTGGTGACTTCTTTAAAAAAGGAGACAGTATCCGCGCTGTTGTAGCCGCAGTAGAATTGAGAAACAATACTCCCCGAATCATCCTTTCCCGGACGGCACCGGAATTCTTAGAACGTCTCTTCGAATCGGAAGTGCCTGAAATTTTTGATGGACTTATTACGATTAAGAAAATTGTACGATCTCCTGGTGAGAGAGCAAAAGTAGCCGTTGAGTCTTATGACGACAGGGTTGATCCTGTAGGTGCTTGTGTAGGGATGAAAGGATCGAGAATACATAGTATTGTTCGTGAACTCCGCAATGAGAACATTGACGTTATTAACTGGACTGAAAACAAGGAGCTCCTCATGTCTCGTGCGTTAAGTCCAGCAAAAATTTCTTCCATCACGCTGAAAGACGATTCTGGGAGGGCTGAGGTTTACCTCAAACCCGATCAAGTTTCTCTCGCGATAGGTAAAGGAGGGAACAACATTAAACTGGCAGGTTTATTAACTGGATATGAAATCGACGTTTTCCGTGAAGAAGATGAATCTGAGGAAGATGTTGAATTGATGGAGTTCAGTGATGAAATCGATGCTTGGATTATCGAAGAGTTCATTAAAATCGGTTGTGACACTGCACGTTCAGTACTCGACTTAGATGAAGAAGGTCTCATCTCACGTACGGATTTGGAAGCGGAGACAGTGAAAGAAGTTATAAGGATCTTAAAGAAGGAACTCGAATAATTCATTGATGTCTATAATTCAACATCTACGTTGTTAGCTGTTTCTTTAAAGACTGCAATTTCAAGACCCTTCCTTACCTAACTTCCCCAACGATAATAAAGCCCATGGCCGACGCAAATAAACCAGTACGATTAAGTAAAGCAGCCCGTGAATTCAATTTAGGCATAGGCACCATTGTTGATTTCCTTGATACAAAAGGAATCAATGTGGATGCAAATCCCAATACGAAACTCACCCCGGATGTTTATGCGATTGTACGCGGAAATTTCCAAGGAGATAAAGAGGATAAGGAAGCGGCACAGAGGTCTTCAGTCACAGTTGCGGAACGTGAAAACATTACGCTTGCTAGCGCAAGAAAACGTCCAGCAATGAAAGTTGAGGTTGAAGAGCAAGAAATTGATCTCAGTATTTTCAAGAAGAGTGATGCACAGCCTGATGTTGCAAGATCTAAAAGTGCTGAGGATGAATTGGCTGTAGCTGCTGAGAAACAAAAAGCAAAAGCGGCATCAGAAGCTGCTTTAAAAGCGGCTGAGGAATCAGCAGCTGAAGAAGTGGCAAATACCGCGAAGTTGGCTCAAGCAGAAGCTGAGGCCGTTGCAAAAGCCGCAGCCCAAGCTGCTGAAGCCGCAGCTCAAGCTGCCGAAGCAGAAGCGCAAGCTGCTGAAGTCCAAGCTGCCGAAGCCAAAGTTGTCGCAGCGACAAAAGACAAAGAAGCGAAAGTGAAGGGGGCTGTAAAAACGCCAGAGATCAAAGGTTTAAAGGTTCTTGGAAAATTGGACTTTGAAGCACAGGCAAAGGAAGCTTCAGAAAAGAAAGCTGCCGCAGTTGTTGCAAGAGCAAAAGCGGATGCAGAAAAGGACAAGATTGTTGTGAAATCAGCTTTGCCAGATATCGTTGTTTCACCAGATGTAATTGTAGAAAAGTCATCTAGTACGCTTATTAAAACCAAAGTAGAGAAACTCACAGGACCAAAAGTTTTGGGGAAAATCGAGCTTCCGGTAGAGAAGAAAAGGACAAAGGACAACGGCAAACGCAAGCGAGTAAGAGTCAAGGTTGATATAGAAAAAGCGAAAACCACTGGAAGAGGAGTAGGCCGACCAGGTCCAGCCGGTGCTGGAGGACGTGTCGGTGCGAATAAAGGACCAGGCGGTGCAGCTAGAGCTGGAGCAAGTAAAGGTCCGGTAGGGCGCGGTGGCCCAAATAGAGGGCCTGGAAACAGAGGCGTAGTTAAAAAGGAGGTGAGTCAGGAAGATATCAAGAAGGAAATCAGAGATACGCTTGCACGTCTTTCAGGTGGTAAGAAGTCCAAGTCTTCTAAGATGAGGCGTGCGAAACGTAAGGATATCAAAGATCGTTCGGATGATGAAATGGTGCGACAACAGTTGGAGGAGACAGTCCTTAAATTAACTGAATTCGTAACCGTTCAGGAGCTTGCAACAATGATGGACAAGTCTGTCAATGATGTGATCTCTGCTTGTATGACTTTGGGCATCATGGTGTCAATTAATCAGAGGCTAGATTCAGCCACGATTACCATGATTGCTGAAGATTTCGGATTTGAAGTTGAGTTTGTAAGTTCGGATCTAGAGGATTCCATCGAATTAGAAAAGGACAGTGAGGAAGATTTGGTTTCTCGTCCGCCGATTATCACAGTTATGGGTCACGTGGACCACGGTAAAACCTCACTTCTAGATTACGTGCGAAAAGCGAATGTAATTGATGGTGAAGCAGGAGGGATTACCCAGCATATTGGCGCTTACTCTGTAATTGTCGAAAGTGGCCAACAGATCACCTTCTTAGATACTCCAGGTCACGAGGCCTTCACAGCGATGCGTGCTCGTGGTGCTCAAGTGACAGATTTAGCAATCATCGTTATTGCTTCTGATGATGCGGTAATGCCACAAACAAAGGAGGCTATTCACCACGCTCAAGCGGCTGAAATCCCTATGATTTTTGCGCTTAATAAAATGGACAGGGAAGGTGCCAATCCAGACAAGATCAAGAAGGAACTCAGCGAGATGAATGTGCTGGTGGAGGAGTGGGGAGGAAAGTATCAGTGCCAAGAAATTTCTGCGAAAGAGGGTACAAATATTGAAGAATTGCTTGAGAAAGTACTTTTAGAAGCAGAGATGCTTGAATTAAAAGCAAATCCTGCAAAACGTGCTGTGGGTACAGTCGTTGAAAGCACACTGGATATTGGTCGTGGATATGTCACGAACCTGTTGGTTGAGTCTGGTACTCTTCACGTTGGAGATCCGATACTTGCGGGTCAGTATTCAGGCAAAATTAAAGCGATGTTCGATGAACGCGGAAACCGTGTTGATGAAGCTGGACCTTCCGTTCCTGTCTCTGTTCTCGGTTTTGATGGAGCGCCCAATGCAGGAGATAATTTCAACGTGTTTGAAGATGAAAAAGAAGCGCGTACTATCGCTGTTAAAAGACAGCAGCGTCAACGTGAGCAGGGTGTCCGTACTCAGAAGAGTGTCACTCTTGAGGAATTGGGACGTCGTATCGCAGTGGGAGAATTCAAGGAGCTTAACCTGATTGTTAAAGGTGATGTGGATGGATCTATCGAGGCGCTCGGTGACTCTCTGGAAAAACTTTCTACTGAGAAGGTTCAAGTGAAGATTATCCACAAGGCAGTAGGTCAGATTTCAGAATCAGATATACTCCTTGCGTCTGCATCAAACGCTTACATTATTGGCTTCCAAGTACGTCCTTCAGCAACTGCGCGTAAACTCGCGGAAGAAGAGGAAGTACAGATCAAGCTGTACTCTGTCATCTACAAAGCCATTGAAGAGATTCGTGAAGCGATGGAGGGACTTCTGTCAGCCAAGATTGAAGAGAATGTTGTAGGAAGTGCTGAAATTCGTGAGACCTTTAAGATTTCTAAAATCGGAACGATTGCCGGATGTATCGTCAATGAGGGCAAGATTTTACGTTCCAACAAGGTTCGTGTGCTTCGTGAAGGAATCGTCGTTTATACGGGCTTGTTAGGTTCGCTCAAGAGATTCAAAGACGATGCAAAGGAAGTCGCAAAAGGATACGAGTGCGGACTAAATATTGACAAGTTTAACGACATTAAAGTCGGCGACGTCATCGAGGCTTACGAAGAAATAGAGGTTAAACAAACGTTAGAGAGTTAATCTACAGACGTTTAAAGTCTAGGTGTTTCTATATCCGTTGGGACAATTACTGCATTAGGATAGCGTTTTTTCAACGCTGCCAATTCAAATTCGGCCTCCCATCGATCTCTATAGTTCCCTACGGAGACAATATAGTTTGGTGCGATTGATTCCAGATAGACCTTTTTTCCTGCAAGTTGACGTCTGCATTTGGCGCGAACTTCACGTGCACTTTCTAGATCGCCGAAATGAATTTGAACACGATATCCTTTTAGATGTTTAACCTCATCAAGCGCATTTTCATTGATGCTCATTATTGAGGAGTCCATGTAAATTTGAACGTGCCCCAATCCGATTCTTTTTTCTAATACGTCGATTTTATCTACAACATGGATAGAATCAATCTGCTCAATGATGTTTTCGTGAATTGTAATGGAGCTGTCCGAAGGCATTATTTGTTCAACAACTTGTGTTGTGTCGGGTGCTGAACGAAATATGTTTTTCCACCAAGAGCTACCATGCTGAGCGAAGCTAGATGAAGGTTCAGCGAAGAAACACAAAGCCACAGTTGTGAAGTTTAAAATAAATCGAACAAGCTTATTCATGATGCAAATCTAATGGATGTATTCATTTTAAGCGCCTTACAAATAGAAATTTGTTTGGAAACAGTCTAAATAAGCAGAACTGCTGACATTGCTATGACATAATGATGTGATAAACGTAAATTTCATTGTATTTTTGCACGATAATTGAGTGTACTCGATTGATATGAAAAAACCTATGAACAGTCGTTTTATCCGCGTTCAACATTTAGCACTTGCTATTTGTACAGTACTATTTTTCCAGGTTTCTGGAGTCGGTGCACAAAGCATCTGGGAGGTTGGTGACCCTATAAATGGCCAAACGCTGTTTAATACAAACTGTGCGTCTTGCCATAAGATTACAGATGAAGTCCTTGTAGGGCCTGGTTTGTCAGGTATTCAGGATCGATGGGGTTCAAGCGATGAGATGCTTGTTCAGTGGATTCAAAACCCGCAAGAGGCCCATGAATCCGGAGACAAGTATATCAAAGGATTGGTCGATCGTTATGTAGGAACCTACGGATGGATGACAGCTCAAGCTGTTTCTAAGGAGGAAATTGCAGACATTATGGCCTACGTAATTAATCCTCCAGAAGTTCTAGGGGCTACTGCGGATGCGAGTGCAGATTGTCCTACGATAGATGATGACAAAGTAGAGGAATCTGAATCTGGGAATGCGATTTGGTTCCTGATTCTGTTTGTTCTTTTCATCTCGATTGCACTTGGTGCGTCGGGTGTGAAACGTTCATTAACAGATGTATTGGCAGAGAAAAATGGTGAGGAGTTGTTGCCTGATTCGAGTTACATGCAGCGGTTAGGCGGATGGATTTGGAACAACCTAGTATTTGTTTCTTTGCTAGGCGTATTCTTTGTCTTATATCTTGTAGTAGCTGGCTACTCAGCGCTTATGGACATTGGTCTTTATGCCGACTACAGCCCAGATCAACCCATTGAATTTATCCACAGCATTCACGTGTGTGAGAATGAAATAGATTGTAAGTACTGTCACCACAGTGCTTATGAATCGAAACATGCTGGAATCCCGAGCGCAAACGTTTGTATGAACTGCCACAAAGCAATAAAGAAAGGAAAAAGATCAGGCACGGCAGAAATCGAAAAGATTTACGCTGCAATAGGTTTTGACTCAAATTCTGGAACCTACATAGATGGTGAAGGAGAGATTGGCAATGTATTGCCTCAGGACAGCTATGACGGTGAGCCCATCAAATGGAACAAAGTGCATAACCTTCCTGATCACGTATTCTTCAGCCATCAACAACATGTCACTGTTGGTGGTCTGCAGTGCCAGAACTGCCACGGTGACGTCAGTACATACAGCGTAGGTCGAATCGCTCCTGTGGAGGAAATTAATGAATTGGTAGATGCATTTCCTGGTTTAATTCAACTGTCAAAGCCTACCCTGACAATGGGGTGGTGTCTTGAGTGCCACAACAAGGCAGAGGTTGATATGACCAGCAACGGATATTACGAAGAGCTTCATGAAAGACTCAATGACTCTGAAAGAGGAAATGAGGAATTACGTCGCTACCTAGAAGATGATAAAATCACTGTTAGAGAACTTGGTGGCTGGGAATGCTCCAAGTGTCACTATTGAACCCCTGATTCTGACGCCACATGGCTAATACGAAAAAATACTGGTCCGGTTTAGACGAATTAGACGGCACGGATGCTTTCCAGGAAATCCAATCTAAGGAATTCCAAGAGCAAATCCCTGTCGACAAATTTTTAGCAGACGAGAAATTAAATTCAGCGACCACAGGACGTCGAGATTTTTTGAAATTTATGGGTTTCTCTCTCACGGCAGCTACGCTTGCGGCGTGTGAGACACCCGTAATAAAATCTATTCCCTACACAAATAAACCAGCCGAAATTACGCCTGGTGTTGCGAATTACTATGCGTCTTCCTACTACGACGGAATGGATTACGCGAATATTTTAGTTAAAACGAGAGAGGGGCGTCCGATTTTTGTAAAAGGAAATGCAGCCACTGGTACAGGAGCTGGTAAAGTGAATGCACGTGTGATAGGTTCTGTCATGGAGCTTTATGACAAAGCGCGTTTGGAAGGCCCAACAAAAAATGGTGAAGCGACAACTTGGTCGGACCTTGATACTGCAGTTTCTGAATCAATCAATGGCAATGGAAGAGCAGTCGTTCTTTCAAATACAATTGTCAGTCCATCTACAAGAAAAGCTATAGAATCACTTGGAGCTGAACACATTCAATACGATGCGATTTCTTACAGCGCGCTTCGTGAAGCACAAGCTGCATCTTTTGGTGTAAATGCAGTTCCACATTATGACTTTACAAAAGCCAAAGTCGTTGTCAGTATTGCGGCGGATTTCTTAAACTCTTGGCTTACTTCAACACAGTTTGCACCTGATTATGCGTCACTCAGAAATCCAAACAGTGGGTCTCAATCAAAGCATTTTCAGTTTGAATCTGTCATGTCAATGACCGGTACGAACGCAGATGTTCGAACGATGATCAGCCCATCTGAGGAAGGGAAAGTAGCAGCAGGAATCCTTGCTGTTTTAAAAGGGGGGGCAGTCTCGAACTTAGAGGCAAAGCTTTCTTCTCGTGTCAAAGCTGCAGCAAATGCACTTTCGGGTTCTAAGGGTGAATCCTTACTGATTGCCGGAACAAACGATCTTTCAACCCAGACTATTGTCGCTGCGATCAACCAGCTGTTGGGGAATTACGGAACGACAATTGACCTAGAAAGACCTTCTCAAGCGTATCGCGGAGATGAATCTGCAGCGACACAATTAATTGCTGACATGAATGCTGGCAAGGTGACAACACTGATTACATATGGTTGCAATCCTTCCTACGACATGCCCAACGCTCAAGCCTTTAATTCTGGCTTAGCGAAGGTTTCTACTTCTGTGAGTATGAATGGCGTTGCTGATGAAACCGCAAGTCGTTCAACATTTGTCGCACCTGATCACCATTATCTTGAAAGCTGGAATGACTTAAGTCTTCGCGCTGGCCGAATAGATCTTGTTCAACCTACAATTGAGCCTCTGTTCAACACAAGAGCCGCACAAGAATCATTCTTGGTTTGGTCAAGTGCTGAAAATTCTGATTGGTACACCTTCCTTCGCAGTCAGTACAATGGTGATTACACATTAGATGTACTTTACTCGGATTCGGATTGGAACAGTGCCATTCACGATGGAAATATGGCGGGAAATGATCAGTCTGAATCACCGAATTACGCAGCCTCAATTGAGACTTCACTTGCGGAGCGAAAAGTTTCAGAGGTGAAGGGCGGTGATATGGAACTGGTCACTTACGTGAAAGCAACAGCAGGGGCAGGTCAGCATGCAGCGAATCCGTTTCTTCAGGAGACACCGGATCCAGTTTCTAAAGTGACTTGGGACAATTACGTTACCATGTCTAAATCAGATATGGTTGCGATGGGTCTGAACACATACATCGCTCAGGAAGATCTGGCGACAGTTGTGAAAGTCACTGTAGGAGACAAGCAAATTGAACTTCCGGCCTTTATGCAACCGGGTCAGAAGCCAGGTACGATTGGTATCGCTTTGGGTTATGGAAGAGGATCGGAGGGTGAAAAGATCGGTCAGGCGGCTTATCAAACTGGAGAGAACGGACAGCACTTGACGCTAGATTCTGGTCTCCCGATGCCTATCGGAGTGAATGCATACCCTCTGACTTCAAATTCAGAAGGAAACACAATTTATGCGAGCTACGATGTAACTATCGAAGCAACAGACAGAGAGTATCCACTTGCTTGTACTCAAATTCACAACACCTACATGGGGCGTGATTCTGTCGTTCGTGAAACGTCATTTGATTCATACCTCGCTGAAGCGGATAAGCCTAAAGGGAAAGCCTCTTGGAACATGGCTCATGCTTTGAATGTTCACGATGACACCAATCACGATGGTGTGATTGATGCAAGAGATAAGGAAAACACAAGTGAGTTTGATCTTTGGCATAGCCATCCAGTAAAAGATGTAGGACATCGATGGGGCATGACGATAGATTTAACAACCTGCACGGGTTGCAGTGCTTGTGTCACAGCGTGTAGCATTGAGAATAATGTAAGTGTTGTGGGCAAGGATGAGGTTCTTCGTCACCGCGACATGCATTGGATCAGAATCGATCGTTACTACGCTTCGGATTATTCTCTCGAGAAAGGGGAGGATGAAGGAGTTGGCGTTATTTCTAGCTATGGTCTGATGGAGGACCCTGCTGAGAATCCTCAAACGGTTCACATGCCTATGATGTGTCAGCACTGCAACCACGCTCCTTGCGAGACGGTTTGTCCTGTAGCTGCCACCACGCATAGCAATGAGGGCTTGAACCAAATGACATACAACAGATGTATAGGCACGCGTTACTGCGCGAATAACTGCCCGTACAAGGTTCGTAGATTCAACTGGTTCAACTACAAAGGGCACTCGAAATTTGAAAATGTAAATCCAGCACACGATTCTCTTGCACGTTTGGTTCTCAATCCCGATGTAACTGTTCGTGCCCGTGGAGTCATGGAGAAATGCTCGATGTGTGTCCAGCGGATTCAATCTGGAAAACTAGATGCAAAAAAGGCTGGAACCGCTATTAATGATGGCGAGATCGTTACAGCTTGTGCAGAAGCTTGTCCGTCAAACGCAATTGCATTTGGAGACTTAAATGACACTGGTTCGCAGGTGCGTGCCATTTCTGAAAACAATCGTTCT
>Ga0209710_1003681_pt1 | contig 10247 bp, 6 predicted proteins | sample ArcticOcean_MG_C_5_FD_187436 | JGI IMG/M metagenome (GOLD analysis project Ga0209710, IMG submission 187436) | Marine microbial communities from western Arctic Ocean - ArcticOcean_MG_CB4_138 (SPAdes) (version 2) | ecosystem: Environmental > Aquatic > Marine > Oceanic | place: Arctic Ocean: Canada... | reverse complement strand
AACAAAGTCGATGAGTGACGAAGACGCAATCTTTCAAATAATGAAAAAAATTACAGAGCGCATGATGGCGATCAGTTTACGCTCAATTATTTACGCTCAATTGGTCCCGAACACGTGCATTTTGAGTTGTTTCGAAGAATATTCGCGAACGATATTAACAAAGAATATCCAGCGATTACAAAGCGTGCGCAAAATGAGCTATCCAAAGATATCGCTTTGTTATTCTCGGGTTCAACGAAGGATATCAGACACATTGGAATAGCTAAGAAAAGTCTGCGTGACGAGGACATTTGTTTCCTATTCTAGTGAAGAATTGTGATTATGATTATTTCGAATCCGAATCCGGCGGCGACGATGCAAGCGACGACGACGACGTTTTTTAAAAATGCGCAGGTATCGTTATAAGTCGAACTTAAAAGGAGAAAAGTACAATCTGAAGACGACGTTTAAATATATATTGTCCACGCGCGCGTGTTATTGTAGCATATTATTAGGTATCGTTGTAACTTCGAAGTTGAAATTCGACAACATTCTCTCTAAAATCCCTTCTCTATTTAAACGATTGCATTTTGTTTCCAGATCTTGGGAACGCTTTGGATTTCAAAGTCTTCTTCGAATCAAAAGGATCTATCCATTCGCCACCGTTGAAACCTTTCTTTCCTCTAATAGCATCCATACGTTTCTTCTCCAAGCGATTCTGCATTATTTGTGGACCTTTGAGAATTTCTTCGTGCACGAACTTCATGCCGAGCGTCTTTTGCGTTTGCTCGACAATCTCCTCGAGAGTCTTTTCTCCTTTTGTTAAAATTTTCAAATCCGCTTCTTTCTCTTTTGCTAAAAGAATGCGCTCTTCCTCTTCTGCATCGGAATCTTCATCGTCGGAATCGTCGATAGTAAAACTTCCTAAACCGCCTCCGCCGCGACTTGACATCATCGCTTTCTTCTGACGCTTACGCAAAATTGCTCTCGCTCTCAAAGCTTGATCTTTAACGCTCAACTCTTGATGATCATCATCGTCGTCGTCGTCAATTTTGTAGTCATTTAATTCACCGTCATGCGTCAATCCAAATCCAAGTTTTTCTGTGGTCTTCTTACGCAACGGTGCAGGTAAAGAAATACCACTTCCAATATGTATGCGCTCCGATTTATCTTTATTTTTCAAAGCGAAACTTTTCAACAGCGGCTCTTTCGATTTACGTTTACTTCCTCGTCGTCGCTCTTCTTCTTCTTCTTCTTTATTTCCACTAGTATAGAGCTCGTCATTTTTTGTTTCCGCCGCTTGTGCCATGCTTGGAAAGACAGTTTGTCTATGCTTTTTTGCTAATTCTCCTTTGACGCGTTCGGCCGCTTCTTTTGCCTTTTTCAAATCATCTTTTTCTTCTTCTTCATCATCATCTTCATCTGGAGTTGATGTCATCATCTTCATCATACCTCCTCCAAGCATTCGTTTTTTCGTCGTCGTCGTCGCCGTCGTTGTTTTGCTCGAATTCGATACATTAACAGCAGGAGTTTCTTGAGATTTTTGTTGTTGTTGTTGTTGTTGTTGTTTCTTCTCATCTTCTTTTACGGAACTAATAGCACTCGCTTGTAATAATAGTAACGATTGTTCGTGTTCTCTTCGATATAACTCTCCGGCTGTTGGCGCCGCGTTTATTGGATGTCCTCTTTCCACTGCAGTTTTTATGACGTCGGCGATGACTTGACTGAACTTAACAACGAACGTTGACTCGCCTCTGGTAGATGATAGTACTTCGCGCGAAGTTTTAGGTTGTTCCGTAGCGAGTCGAAGCATCAAGTAGCGCGACATTACGAACCCTAAGCTTTCATCGTTTACGCGCGCACATTCGTCTCTCCATTTGAATAAACCTTCAAACGAAGCCAAGGCGACTTGTGATTTCAAAACATCTTTCGAAAGTTGAGCTTGTTGAGCGGAACGTGATATGACGGAAGGAGTGCCATTTTTACTCTGTTGTTGTTGTTGTTGTTCTCCACCACCACCACCACCACCGCTGCTCGCGTTACCTGATTTGACCAAATCGTCGTAATATGTTAAATCGTTAATAATAAACGGTTCGTACGTTAACAAGCACACATCTCGTGATTTAAAGAATACTGATTGAATGCACTCGACGCCACCTTTAGCGAACAACTCTTGTTTTAAACGATCGTAAACGTATAATAAAGAGTGCGTATCGTTGCGTGCATAATTAATCATTTCTCCACTAAGAGGTCTCAAACGCCAATCCGCGAGTTGATATTTTTTCTCCGCTTTTATGCCGCAATAATGCTTTAATAGGTACGCTAAACCGAAAGATGGGAGTTCTAAAACGCGCGCGGCCTGACCAGTATCAAACATGTTCACTACATATATTCCGAAATCTCTCTGAAGCCATATCATGTCCGAATTCGCACCATGGAAAACTTTCAATTTTTCTTCGTTTTCAAAATGTCTTCCAAGCGCTGGACCGATCAAATGCCGGAGCTTTAAAGCATCGACGACAAAGTCTTGCTCTCTTGTCGATATTTGAATAACGCACGTAAACCCTCTATATGTTCTATAAGAATGGTGTTCTAAATCTACTGCAAAAATAGATGCACTAGAAAGAGCTCTTTCGAGCTCGTCCAATCCTTTTTCTGTATCGACAAAAGTCGCCGGATTATCTTCGCCAATGTTTGTGGGCAAGATTGGATCAGACACTTTCACTTCCCAACATGAAGAACATACTATGCCTGACTCGCCTTCTTCTGTAATTTTATTATTATTATTATTATTATTATATTTGAAGTTCTCTACGAGCATTGAAACTAATGGATGTTTTGATAACGACGACGCCGACGATGAACTTTTCGTTCGTTCGATGTTGTTGTCGCGTCTGTTGTTATTTTTATTGTTTCCTCCAAATGGTCTAGGTAATTCGAAATTCAAATCTGTTTCTACGCGATTATCGACTACATCTTTGAACGAATCTTGCGGTCTGACGAAACTGCTATTATGATTATTATTATATGTATTAGTATAATTATTATTATTATGCGATTGTTGTGATATCTTCTCTTGCTTATTGTTCTTCTTCTTATTATTATTATTTTGTTGTTCAATATCATTCGCCGCCACGTCTCCTCTCATGTGCATTATGTGTTCGTCTATTTTATCACATCGTTCATCGTTTTTGGCTACTAAAATCTCAAATAATCGTTCAACACGATCGTCATCGTTATTAGTATTATTCATAATATTAATATTAATATTATCACTATCACCGATCATTACTAATAAATTATTTTCAGTCCTTTCAACGTGTTCATCAATCTTTTTCGAAATGTCTTTAAAAGTTCTTGCGAAGAGATAGTCGGCGTTTATTGGATATTCAATAATATTATTATCATTCTGTTTATTATCGTTACTGTTATTATTATTATTATTATTATTATTTGATGACGATGATATACCAGTAGTTGTTATTTTTTTGTTCTTCTTATTATTATATTTCATTTATTGTCGTCGCGCGCGTTCGATATTGGCTTATTATAAAGTTTTCCATCGTAACCATACGAGTAGTATATTATTCGCGTTGGCTGTTTGGCTTTGCCTCCTGATTTGGCTGTTTGCCTGCTGTCAGCTGATGTCAGCTGTTGTTTGCCAGTTTGCTGGAAAACAAATAAAAATAATCAAAAATCAACATCCAACAAGAACGTTCTTCATAAACATATATATATCTGAGTTAAAAAAGGTTTCTACTATTAATAATAATAATAATATCAAAGAAATGAACATGAACAATAACAACAATATCAATTATGACAATATCGATTATGGTATCAATAATTATAACGCAAACGATGGTGATCACTTAACAGCCGAAGAAGTGCAACACCTTCTATCGAAATACGCTGAACATGAGTTAATCAAAGAAATCTTAAACGAAAGCGAAACAGTTGAGGACATTGAACGAAAGTGTTTTACACAAACGAAACGATTAGAAAAGATTGAACAAGAGACGATTCGTCAGCATGCTAAAGAATGCGATAATCTCGAACATCTACACGAGAAAATTCAATCAATAGATCTTCTACTATTAGGGATGGAAAACACTCTAACGAAGTTTCAAGCTGATTTGGGTAAAATAACTGGAGAGATTTCATCAATACAAAGTTCATCTTCAACGAATACAGATCGATTGCAAGAGTGTAAAGAGATTGAATTGATATTAGGTGAATACGTGGAGAAGTTAACTATTGCACCGGATTTGATAGCTAAAATTCTATCAACAGAAGTACAAGATAAAAATGGTCAAGACTTCATCGAATGTACTGCGAAGCTTTCGGAGAAGCTTTTGTTCAAACAACAGGTGAAGAGAAGAGGGGGCGAAGATGCGACGTACGCTGCGTTTACGGACATTGAAAGCGAACTCGAACGATTGAGAATTAAATGTTTACAAAAAATTCGTGATTTCTTCATTCAAAAGTTTCATTCGTTAAGGAAACCAAAGACGAACATTCAGTTATTACAAACGAACGTTTTGAAAAAGTATAAACCTTTAATTGATTTTCTTGAAGTGCATGCCGCGGATGTCTTTCGTGAAATAAGAGCTCTATATGTAGAAACTATGGGCAAAGTCCTAAAAACGGCTTTACAAAATTATATCTCTGCTCTTAGCGTTCTTAAGCTCGAACAACAACAACAACAACAACAATATAGTGGTGGCGGGTTGAAAAAAAATAGTAATACTAATAAATTAATCGGCGACGTGGATAATAATGCTTTCGGTGGTGGTGGAGGAGGTGCAAAAAACCATTTTCTCTCTTCTCTTGGAAGTAGTAATTATAATAGTAATAATAATAACAGTAATGGCGGCGAAAGTAATAAGACGACAAGTTTTTTTGCGCTTGGTAAACGCGCATCAATTCTCGCAAACATCGAAACGACTGCGCCAATCATCGCACACTCGAATTCTGGAACAAAACTGCACTGGGAAGCTCTATTTCGAAGTTTGCAAAAATTACTCGTTGATATGGCAACATTTGAATACTTGTTTTGCATAGATTTTTGGAAAGGCGATTCGCAAATCTTTTTTGACGTTTTTGCTCAGCCTTTACAAATAATGGATGAATACGTGCAAAGTATGATTAGCTCGAACAACTTTGATGCAATTGGATTAGCTTTAGTCATTTTGATAAATCGCGGTCACCAGCAGTTGATGCAGAAGCGAAGAATTCCATCGTTAGAGTCACATTTAGATAAGGTTAACATCATGCTTTGGCCAAGATTTAAGATGGTCTTCGACGCGCATATTAAATCGGTCGTTTCGGCTTGCGAAAATGCAAAAAATCAAACAAAATTATTCGCCGATGACGTCTCCGCGCATTATGTCACGAGACGTTACGCAGAGTTCACTGCATCTATGATGGTCTTGTCAAAGCTAGAGGGAGGCGATACCCAGTTACGGAATAATTTGGATCGTTTACGGAAAGCGCAATACGATTTGTTATGCAAGTTGGGAGAAAGATTTGCGACGACGAAAAGGCGCTCGTGCTTTTTGTTGAATAATTACGACTTGATCCACCAAATTCTAAGCACGGATGAAAATTTAGAACACGAGCTTGGATTTTTTGACGAGCAGTTGATAATTGAAACGGATGCATTCGTGCAAATCGAATTAGAGACGCACTTTGGCGACTCTTTGCTCTTGATTGAAAAAGAAAATGATTTCGAGAAAGCGTTGCAGATTTTGAGGAACTTTTCGGAAAACTGGAAAGAACAAATAGCAAAAATAAACAGTGAAGTCGTTTCGCTCTTTTCGAATTATAGTCGCGGTATGGACATTTTACAGCGCACTTTAAGCTCTTTACTCGTCAAGTATACAGATGCGTGTGAAAAAATGAGCGCGAGTGGGGAAGAGGCAAAAAAAACGATCGATTTGATTCGTGTCACGAACGCGGCGTTTTTATTCGAATGCAAACGATATGCGAGAGCAAAATAGATAGATAGATAGATAGAATAGAGTGGTTATTTATGCATACACACACTCGTACTAGTAGTAGTACATGTGCTTGTGATATATACTGTAGTTAAATACAATATTAGTATATAATGTATATAGTCGTATAATGATTAAATAAGATCGGCTACGTTCACTGGCATTTCATCAATTTGCGTTGAATAAAACTGTTCAATATCTCGCAACGCTTGCGTATCTTCTGATTTCAGAAACGTAATAGCTACGCCTTTCCTTCCATATCTCCCGGAACGACCGATTCTGTGAATATAATTCTCTCTGTTATTCGGCAAATCGTAATTGATTACTAAAGAGACTTGTTGCACGTCGATACCGCGCGCCCATACATCCGTGGTGATTAAAACTCTCGTCGTACCACCTCTAAACTCGGCCATGATCGCCTCTCTTTCTTTTTGTGGCATATCGCCATGCATCGAAGATACCGTGAAATTGTTTTGTCTCATTTTTTCTGTCAACCAATCGACTTTTTTCTTCGTATTCACAAAAATAACCGCTTGCGTGATTGTTAAAGTATCGTATAAATCGCACAACGTATCAAATTTCCACTCTTCTTTTTCAACCGCGACGAAGAATTGTTTAATACCTTCCAAAGTCAATTCGTCTCTTTTCACGAGAATTCGAATCGGGTCGGTCATGAACTTTGACGTCATATCGAGAACTTCGTTTGGTAAAGTCGCGGAGATCAAAACGACTTGCGTCTCTGGAGGAAGGTATCTATAAATGTCGTATATTTGCTCTTTAAATCCTTTGTTTAGCATCTCATCGGCTTCGTCGAGTATTAATGTTTTAATGTTCTTTGTGCGCAAATTCCTTCTCTTAATCATATCGAACACTCTCCCAGGTGTACCGGAGACGATGTGTACGCCGTAATCTAATTTTCTGATATCTTCACCAATCGATCGTCCTCCAATACATGCGTGTACTTGAACGTTCATATAATTCCCGAGCGCTAAAGCGGTCTTCTCCGTTTGTACAGCCAACTCTCTCGTCGGCGATAGGACTAAAGCTTGTACTTCTCTTTGCGTGATGTCGACCATTTGGCATAAAGACAGAGAGATCATTGATGTTTTACCAGTCCCTGATTGAGCTTGTGCGATGACATCTCTCCCACTCGTGATTGGTAACACGGCCCGTTGTTGAATAGCGGATGGTTTCTCGAATCCATAGGCATAGAGACCACGCAATAAGTCCTCTTTTATTCCCATCCCATCGAAAGTCTGCGTGATTAGAACCTCTCGAGATGTTTCGAACTTTAAGTCCTTATCATCTGCAAATATTTTATTATCATTTTTATTATTATTATCACGGTCACTCATTATATTTAGTGATATGTTGATGTGTTGATGTGTTAATGTGTGTGTGTTTGTGTGTTCTCTCTCTGCTTTCTTAATTATTATTGTTCTTACGAGTATTCGTTTTGCTTTCGTTTTTTGATGATGCTGTTTTCTGCTGCTCAGCTGCTGCTGTGGAGCTGTGCTTTTTCTGCCAACATGCTGTTGGCAGCCAGCTGGCATCAGCGGCACAACCTCCTCTCCTTCTGCTTAACAAAAGAAGGAACCTTATTAAGAATTTTCGCTACACTCTCTCTCTCTCTCTCGTCTCTACTGAAGCTTAAAGATACTAATAATAATAGTAAGTAGTAGTAGTAGTAATCGTGCTATCTCTCTCTCTCTCTCTTAATCTCTCTCTGTATATATATATATAAGTTGTAATAATGGGCAAATCAGGCAAAGCTTCCAAGAGAGAAAATAATAATACTAATAGCACTAACACAAACAAAGGAGTAAAGAATAGGAATAAACACATTAATAATAATAATAATAATAATAATACATCATCATCGTCGAACTTGAATCCACCATGGGCTAGGAAAGGAAAATATGCTTCCGCTTTTTCTTCAACTTACTGTTCATGCGTGGATGAGAACTGTTTGAGAAAACACGAAGACGACGACAACGACAACGACGAAAAAAACAAAGATGAAGATGATGATTTGTTGAATCCATCGAAATCGACGACGTTTCCAGTACCATTAGCGATGTGGGATTTAGGGCAGTGCGATCCAAAAAGATGCACTGGACGAAAATTACATCGTTTAGGATGTTTAAAAGAGTTGCGCTTATCGCAACGCTTTCCAGGGGTTGTTCTAACGCCAGACGCGACTGAACATTTATCACCAGCTGATTACGACTTAATTCGTTCCGATGGTTTAGCCGTCGTCGATTGCTCGTGGAACAGACTAGATGATGTGCCGTGGAATAAAATACACGGTGCTGCACCAAGATTACTTCCATGGATGGTTGCCGCAAACGGAGTGAATTATGGAAAGGCGTGTAAACTTTCGTGCGCGGAAGCGCTCGCTGGAGGATTGTATTGCGCTGGATATGCAGATGCGGCTAAACAGTTAATGAATAAATTCAAATGGGGGCATGGATTTATTACATTAAACGAAGAGTTATTAGAAACGTATTCCGAATGCGCGACTGCCGAAGATGTCAAGAAAGCGCAAGACGAATGGTTAGCTGGACCAAAATTGAAGGAAGGAGAGTTGACGAGAGAAGAGCGAATACAACAAATGTTATATCCACCAAGTGGTAGTGAAAGTGATAATAGTAGTAGTAGTAGTAGTAGTAGTGAGGGAGAAGAAGAAGAAGAAGAAAAGGTGGTAGTAGAGGTAGAAGAAAGAGATATAAATGTCATCGACGTTGAGGCAAATGTAATAGGGCAGAGAATGACAAAACTTGAAATAGAATAGCGCATTAATTATGAGGGTGTGCATATAATAAATACTATATTTATTAATTATTCTAATAATAGTACTATAAAAGCTCTACTTCTTCTTTGCTTTTGCTTTCGCTGCGTCGTTTTTCTTCTTTTCATCGGCCTTCGCCTTTTTTGCTTTCGCATTTGCCGCGTCGATTTTCTTCTTCTTCTCCTTGTCGTCTGCCTGTTTTTTTGCGTCGCCGTCGCCGCCGGTCTTCTTCTTGTTCGTTTGTTGAACTGTTTTCGAAGATGACGACGATTTCGATGACGATGCAGATTCATTTACTGGGCCAACGCCTGGGTGTTTAATGCCAAATCTAATATCTGCTCTTCGAAGCTGTCGTTTCACTCGATCGACGTACTTCTTCAATTTCGGTTCGATTTTTCCAGAATATTGATCTCCCGCGATACCCTTCACGAGACCGTACAATTTGTTCAACGGATTCTTTTCTTTCTCCTTGCGCATCGAACGTGGATCCATCTTCTTCAATCGCTCGTATTCCTTCACCTCTAAATACGCCGGTTCCACTGGACTACCGTAATATTTATCGAACGCGTTTTTGAACCTATATTGTTGAAACGCCATTTTCGTTCCAGTGACTCTGCTCCAGTCGATTATAGTCTTACTCACTTCGCCTCCTACGCCCATGCAGGTCGTACACTGAACTGTGCCTTCTTGTTGACAAAATCTGCATGGCCACATATCTCCTTGTTCAATTTTTGGTTCGTAGCCCAAAAACTTCCCATTCTTATCGAACTCATCCTCAGGGAACTGACCGACGACTTTCCCGAACCCTCGACATTGTTTACACTTCATTCTCTTACAGCCACCGCATTGATGACAGTCGTGCCATTTAGAAGCACTGAACGAGTCTTTCATTGCAACGATCGATGTACCGGCTGCTAAGAACTGTATAACATAAAAAAGAGTCATTTTAAGTCGATGATGAAGAAGATATATATAAATAATAGTATATGTAAAAACGAGGAAACATCAGTGAACGAAACAGGATGATGATGATGATGATGATGATGATGATGATGATGGGTAAAACGTACTGTTCCAATTGATATGCATATTTGCACGAGTGGATCTTCTGGGCTCTCTGGAGCACCTTCGATACCCATATTATTAGTATTATTATTACTATTATTATTAGTATTATTATTATGTTATATTGAATAAATAACGCGTCGTCGTCGTCGTCCGGTTTGAGTACGTTTTTTATTAGGACTCCTTTTTTTGTTTGTTTTTCGTTTTTGCTGATGATGGCGGCCACACCAAAAACAGCCATCATCATCAGCATCAGGCAGAAAAAACGCGACCATGCAGAGCAGAGCAGCAGCTGATGCATAACATCAGGCATGTGGTAAAAAAGAGCCGAACGCTGAAATTGTAGAGGTTGTTTCTTTATTGTTATTCGCGCAAACATCAGTGAAGAACACGTATTAATACTACTACTGCGA
>Ga0209710_1003677_pt1 | contig 10254 bp, 4 predicted proteins | sample ArcticOcean_MG_C_5_FD_187436 | JGI IMG/M metagenome (GOLD analysis project Ga0209710, IMG submission 187436) | Marine microbial communities from western Arctic Ocean - ArcticOcean_MG_CB4_138 (SPAdes) (version 2) | ecosystem: Environmental > Aquatic > Marine > Oceanic | place: Arctic Ocean: Canada... | reverse complement strand
GCAAATCTCGCGTAACCACTTGAAGAGATGTGTCAGAGGCCAAGACGTGAAAGGCTTCAAGGCGCTCTTGGTCGACCGAGAGACTCTTTTGATAGCGACGCTGCAGATGACGCAAACCGAGTTACTCGAAAGCGATGTTTTAGTCGTCGAGGAGATCGCGCAGTCTACGGCGAACTTGATGAGCAGAGGGAACAAAGGAAGTTCTGGTAGGGAGAACTTGAGCAAGATGAAGTGCGTGTGCGTGTTGAGACCGACGAAGGAGAACGTGAGGCTGTTAAGCGAGAGATTAAGCGGTGATGGTAGTAGTAATAGTAGTAATAGTAGTAGTAGTAATGATTACGGCGAGTTTCATGTATTCTTTACGAACGCGGTCGATGAGCACCAGTTGCGTACGTTAGCGAAGGCGGATAGCGCGTTGAAGAGAGTGAAGCAAGTGCAGGAAGTGTTCGCGGATGTTCTAGCGAACGATGATAATTTGTTCGTTCTCGATGCGAGAGATCGTTTCGCGAATGATTACATGAGGGCGTTCGATCCTAACGGAGGCATGCGCAGAAGAACATTAAGTGCAATCGGTACGAGTAGTACGAGCGGTAATAATAATAAACCAGAGGCGCCGTTTAAAAGTCACGAATTTGCTTTGATGTGTGACCCGAGTTGGGGTGTTAAGAACGGCAACGCACTGATCGATAGATGCGTTGAAGGTATTACGAGTGTATGCTTAGCTCTAAAGCGTCCGCCAGTGTTTCGGTACTCTGCCAAGTCCGCAATAGCGAGAAGGATCGCCGAGGACGCGCAAAGAGTCGCTTCGGAAAGAGAACCGGGGTTGTTCGATTTCGGGAGAAGGAACGACGAAGGATATTGTCACGTTTTAATAATCGATAGATTCGATGATTGCGTCACACCTTTGTTAACGCAATGGACGTACCAAGCAATGGTACACGAAGTGTTTGGGATTTCGAGCGCGAATAGAGTGCGTGTGCCAGACGCGCAAAAATTAAATAAGAAACCAGAAGAGTTCATACTCTCATCGAGAGAAGATGGCTTTTTCCATGAACACAAATACGATGATTACGGTGATGTTGGAGCGGCAGTGAAACGATACGTCGACGATTTCGCGAATGAGCGCTCGAAGACAACCGTGAACAAATCAACCGCCTCAGTAGACGACGTCGCGAAATTTGTCGAACGTTTCCCAGAGTTTCGCCAAAAATCTGCGACGGTTGCGAAACACGTGCAAATAGTGCACACTCTCTCTAAAGTCATAAACGACAGACAACTCATGAAAGTTTCCGAAATTGAACAAGATTTAGCATGCGCGGGAACATCAGTGAATGGTTTGGAAAAACAAGTGGAAGAGATCATAAACGACCCTTCGTTTGGCGAATCCGAAAAAGTGCGCTTAGTCGCTTTATATTGTCTAAGACGAGAACTGGAAGCCCCGCAAATTTGTCAGCACCTCATTCGCGTGCTTTCAAACCACGTCGGCGGTAGACGCATTGACGCGCTCGATTGCATGTTACGCCGAGGGGGCGAAAACGCGCGAACGAGCGACTTGTTCGGCACGAAAACAATAGCCGCTCGGATGCGCACTTCGGTCTCGGCCTTAAAGGGAGCCGAAAACGTGTATACGAGACATGTACCACTCGTTCGCGCGCTCGTCGCGCAATGCGCATCTGGAAAACTCGCTCACCAAGAATACTCTCCAACTTGGGACGGGTTTGTACCAGAATGTTCAAAGAAACCGTCGGAGATCGTCGTCTTCATTCCAGGCGGTGCGACGTACGCAGAATCGCGCGCTATACAAAAGTTCAACCAATCAAAAGAATCAAACGGTATCAAAGTCACTCTCGGTGGGTATTCCATGTTACACTCCAGCCGTTTCGTTGAGAACTTGGCGAACGTTTTCGATGAAGAGCGCGCTCCGTGTTCTTAAATCGCTTCCGAAGACGAGCGCTGCGCCGACGTATTCGCTCACAGTAATAGTAGTAGTAGTAGTAGTAGTATATATATATTCTGTAGATATATTGCATTGTATCAAAGTAAATCGTAAGCGCGGTTCTTCGATTAGTATTCGTAAACGTCGTCCTTTTGCAGAAAATTCCCCAACACAAATCACCAGAAAATAGCGAAGCGAAATTAAAGAAAGAAATGCGCGTCGATTTCAACGACGCTCGAATCGATCGAAGACCTTCTGAACACGCTCTAGAGCAAACCCTTAACCAAGTCCAGTTTTGTTCTGAAGCACTGGCAGAAGAGGGCTTAACCGAAAACTGCGACTGCGAGGAAGAAGAGGAGGAGCAGGAAGAATTGACTGCTCACGAATTATCATCGAAATCGGATATCGCGAACAAAATCGATCGACGCAGACGACGACAACCTTCTTCTTCTTCTCCTCCTCCTCGCAATCGTGATCAGAATTCGATCGTGCAGTCGCAGCAATCATCGAACAATAACGCGAAACCTGCGGCGCCACCGATTACGTTACCGAGGCAAAGAGAGGCCGTGAAACATTTCGCGTTGGACCTTGGTGGGTCGTTAATAAAATTGGTCTATTTTTCGGTGAACGCGGATCAATTAGGGGGTAGGTTACACTTCAGGAGATTCCCTGCGTCGTCGTTGAACGAATGCATACAGTTCATTGAACGGAAGAAATTACATTTGAACAGCGATGCGGTGAGTACGGATGATAGCGATAGTACTGATAATAATAATGATAGTAGTAATAATAAGAGCTGGCGGGAGGAGGAGCTGGCGGGAGGAAAGACGAGGAAGTCGGAGATTAAGGCTACGGGAGGCGGGTCGTTTAAACATCAACAAGTGTTTAGAGATTTATTAGGGATCGAGTTGCAGAAGGAGGATGAGATGGCGTGCGCCGTGAGAGGGGCGAATTTTTTGTTGAAGACTATTAGGGACGAAGCGTTTACGTTCGAGAAAGATACGAAGACTTTCGTTGAGATGAGCGTAAATAATAGTATCAGTCATAATAGCAATAGTAATAGTTCGGGGAATTTGTTTCCATATTTGCTCGTGAATATAGGTAGTGGAGTGTCGATTATTAAAGTGACCGAGAACGGACACGAGCGCATTTCTGGAACGAATATTGGTGGCGGAACGTTCTGGGGGCTATGTCGCTTGTTGACTGGGATGAGGGATTACGATGAAATGTTAAAATGTTCTCAAGATGCTAATTCGGCAAGAGTCGATATGCTCGTAGGTGATATTTATGGAAGAGATTACGAGAAAGTTGGTTTATCGTCCGACCTTATTGCGTCGTCATTCGGTAAAGTCGTCATGGAAGAAGGTGATTTGACCGATTATTCAAAAGCCGACATAACGTTGTCCTTATTGAGGATGATTTCGTATAACATCGCGCATCTCGCGACGTTGACTGCGAAAGCGCATGGTTTAGAGCGCATTTTTTTTGGCGGGTACTTTATTCGCGGTCACGCGTATACCATGAATACGATTTCCTTCGCGGTTAATTTTTGGAGTAAAGGCGGGACTCGAGCGTTGTTCTTAAGGCACGAGGGTTTTTTAGGCGCTCTGGGTGCATTTTTGAGCGATACGACTGCAAAGGAAAAATTAGGTGCCGCTGAAACAAGAGGGAGCTGGATTGAAAAATTCATTAAATACTCAAGCAAGGAGAACTTCTCGAAACATAGCAAAAGTACGTCGCCATCTCCGCCGCCGCCGCAATCACATTCGTCTCAGCAGCCATTCAAGCGGTCAAATAGTTATACGTCTCAGTCGTCAAAAGGAGAGGAAATTTTAACAGCGGCGACGGCAGCTATGCAATTGAGCGACGAAAAAGCGTTAGCGAAAGATCAACCTCAACAGAGACATTTACAACAAAATAGACACCATCGAGGATATTCAAATCTTGCGAGTCATTTAGGCGTGCGCGGCGCTTCGAATGACTTTGACGTTGGTGTTTTGCATTACGCGCCTACGTTAGAAATATATCCATTGTTGAAAAATCCTGAGTCGTACGTACCTGATACGTTTGATCTTCAAGCATCGACGGCGATTAGTGCTGAAGATCGCGAATATTGGCTGAAGGTATTGAAATCTTTAACTGCTGGAGTTGCCGAACACGCGAGAAATTCTCAACAAGGCGATAATGAAGAAGACGAAAGTGAGGACCGAAGAAGCAGTGCAAGAGCTTCGCTAGACGAAAAAAACACGTTTGTTAACTACGACGCATACGACTTTGAGTCTAATAATAGATATTATAGAAAAAAAACAGCCGCCGAGCGAGCCGAGCAGTTTAGAAACGCTTACGATTCACTTCTCGATCGTTTGCTAAAGGATCCTTTCGGCTATGGTAAAATCAGTTTATCCTCTTTATTTGAAGCGAGAGAGGAGTGCTTGCGAGATTGTGGTTTTGCAGATGCGTACGAAGACGTGAAGCAACACGAAAACGATGCCGCAATAGTTGTACTCCCAGAATTATTAGACGAGCTAGAACAAATGACTGATGAGAGACGGCGACTGATACAAATCGTTGAGGGCGTTTTAGCCGGTAACGTATTCGATTGGGGCAGTCAAGCGTGTGTAGATTTATACAATAACGGAACAATTTTAGACATTTATAAATCGGCGAGGAAAAACGCGACGCGCTTATCATGGAAGATTGATGGTTTTGAGGAATTTTCAAAGAGGTTGAACGAAGACGGGTACAAGAAAGCTCACTTTTTTGTTGACAACAGTGGCGCCGATATCGTTCTCGGCGTCTTACCTTTCGTTGTCGAACTGTTACGCCGCAAATGCAAAGTAGTCCTCGTCGCGAACGACTTACCGGCGTTGAACGATGTCACGGCGTACGAATTGCGCGTCCTCCTGAACCGTGCGGCTGAAACGTGTCAATCGATCAAATCCGCTTTGCTCGAAAACGCTCTATCAGTCGTCTCCTCTGGAAACGGCGGCCCATGCATAGACTTGCGCCGCTCTTCACAAGAGCTCATAGACGCCTCTCAAGGCGTCGATTTGGTCATCTTAGAAGGTATGGGCAGGGCCGTGCACACAAATTACAACGCCTCGTTCACTTGCGATAGTCTCAAACTCGCAATGATTAAAAACGCTCGTTTAGCCGATCGATTATGTTCCGGTGAAATGTTCGATTGCGTCGTTCGGTTCGATCGTAAATAGAAACATACCGTATACATATGTATGAAAATAAAGCTTTGATTGTTGTCGTTAATGGTCACCGTTCATGTTCCTACCGCGTTCGTCTATCGTTTTTTTCATTCTTGAAGTATTAGTACACTTTCTTTAGAACACAGAAATCGCACATCTCACAAAAATTGTGTTCCGCCTTAAAGTGAACATCACGCAACAAAAAGAGCTCATTAAGCACGAGCAGACGTAATAAACGCACTTAAACATCACACACGCGCGCACACGAGTGCGTAACGTAGGCTGTTACGATTCGAAAATGCCCTCCGCTCGAAGGAATCAGAACTCGAAACGAACGGAGAAAGACGAGTTTAAGAAGAAAAAAATGGAGCCGAGCCGCCGCATGCGCTTGGGAAACAAAAAACGATCGAACGACGACGACGACGACGAAGATGATGATGACGAAGAAGATGATGATGAACGCGAGGATGAAGATAAATATGAAGACCTACCGAGCGATTTCGATGACGAAGAGATCGATGAAGATGAAGCCTTTAATGATGACGATGAAGAGATGTATCAGCAATTTTCGTTCAAAGCAAAGACGAGGAAGAGGAGCGAGAAGAAACGAAGAAAAGATGTCGATGATGATGCAGAGGATGGAGGGGATGAAGAAGATGACGATGATGGGTTTGGAGAGTTGATTGCGAGAGCTAAAGAAGGAGGTGCGATGGATGCAGATGATGGAGAGGATGATGAGCAGAAGGAGGAAGAGGATATGCTCGCGGATAGCGATAGCGAAGAGAAAAAGAACGCCGAGAAGAAGAATAAGAAAAAGAATAAGAAGAAGATGGAAGAAGGTGTTTTAGTTAACAAACGATTAGCGAAAGTTGTTGTTGATGATGATGATGATATTGAGTTAGATTCAGAAGACGACGATGAAACGAGAGAGCTCGAAGAGGAGGAGAAGGACGAGAAGCGTAAGAAAATGCTCGATGATATTTTGGGTGACAATCGAAGAGAGCGACGATTGGAACGGCCTAGAGCCGGATCAAAGACGGAATTGATTGAAGAAGGCGAGTATAACACGCCGTTTGATGCGAGTTTACCAAAGTTGACGTTGGAAGATGCCATTGCGGCTTTAACGCGAGCAAAAAAATCAGCCGGTCAAATTGTAGATGACGATGAAGATGGTGGAAACGACGAAGATACATATATCGACGATGATAATTTAGGTAACGACAATGATAATAATAACAAAAAAGATAGAGAAATCAACGTCAATGCAGCTTCGCTTCGCGCTTTGCGCAGAATTTCCGGAAGAGATGCACAAAAGGCGCCCGCGCGCAAAGCGGTTACTGAAAAAATGACTCGAGTCGCAGCTTACGAAACGACTAAAGAGGACATCACGAAATGGCAACCGATTGTTCAAGAAAATAGAAAGAAAGAGACGCTTACATTTGAGCCGTCTTCGAAGAAAATGATCAATCGAAAAGATACTTTAGGTGCCTTAAAAGATGATTTTGTTCCAAGAACGGAAATGGAAAAAGAAATTGCACAAATTTTAGCCGAGCAATCGCACGAGTTTGACGAAAAAGCATTGGCAAGAGAAGAAGAGTTTGAGCTTGCACAAATGGACCCTGAAGAAGCAAAAGCGCGCCGAGCTCGATTGGCGAAGATGAAAGCGTTGATGTTTTATCACGAGCAGAAAGCTGCGCGTTTGAAAAAGATCAAATCGAAGGATTATCACAGACGCGAAAAGAAGGCAAAAATGAGAAAAGCAAAAAAGAATGGAGAAATAATTGATGGAGAAAACGATGAAGGTCTCGGTCTGAACATGGACGACGATGATTTTGATGAAAATGGACTTGATAGTGAAGGTAGAACACAGGAAGAAAGACGTGAATATTTTCGTGTGCGCGAGCGCGTATTGTTGAAACATCGCAACACGTCGAGGTGGGCAAAGCGAGCTATTAAAAAAGGCATCGCTCATTTACCTGGAACGAGAGAAGCAATGGCAGAACAACACCGACTAGCAAATCAACTCAAACAGAAAGTGAACGCACCAGGTGATGCTTCTTCTGACGATGATTCGGATAAGAGTTCAGACAGTGAAAGTGAATCAGTTTCGGATTCAGAGGATGAAGATCCAGAAAAGAGACGAAGACGCGCAAAGCAAAAAGCCTTGGATGCTTTATACGATGCAAAAGGTGGTGATGAAAATTTACCCGAAGGTTTATCCAAGGGTGTGTTCGCCTTACCGTTCATGAAGCGTGCACAGGAGAAGAAGAAAATGCAAACCGCTGAGGCGGCACGCGCTATTCTAGACGAAATGCAAAGAGAAGACGAAGGCGTTCATTCTGACAGTGAAAGCGATGGCATTAATATTGTTGACGAGAAAGATGCAAAGGAGTGGCAAGCAATAGCTGAAAAAGCCGGGGTGAAAAATACAGTACCCTTAAAGAAGAATTCTGAGCATCAATCAGTCGTATTAAAGCAACAAAAGCAAACCGTCGCCGCCACTGCTGGAAAAGCAAAGACGGTTCCGCTTTCAAAAGCTGCGAGAACTATTCGCGAACGCGCTGCTGCTATAAATAGACCGCCAAGAAAGTTCGAGCCCGTTTTAATGGAAGATAAGGATGATGAAAATTTGAAACAAAATAAAAGTGAGACTTTTTATACGGAACCGCGTCTTATTGCTGAGAAGGAAGAGAAACTAAAACAGAGGAAAGCTGCAGTTGCTAACGGAACGTACATCGAAGAAGATGACATGGAAGATCAAAAAGCTTTGGTTGCTCGAGCTTTTGCCGATGACGATGTCGAAGAAGCGTTTCAGAAAGAAAAACTTCAAGATATTGAGACAGAACTTCCAAACGTTGAACGGCCAACTTTACTTCCAGGTTGGGGCGCATGGGAAGGCGAACGCAAAAGCACGCCAAAGTGGATCATCGACCAGAACAATAAGGCAGATCAAGAACGAGAAAAAGCTTTGAAATCGAGAAAAGACGCAAAGTTAAAACGCGTCATAATCTCCGAGCGATACGATAAGAAAGCCGCTAGCTATAACGTCGAAGCGCTTCCGCACGGGTTTGAATCAAAAGCCGTGTATGAGGGAAGTATGCGAACACCGCTTGGTGCCGATGTGAACACCGGTAAGCAATTCAGAAAGTTGACAAAGCCAAAGATCTTGAAACCGACTGGGGCTATTATTGCTCCAATTAAAATGCCAAAGAACGCAAAGCCTCCTGCTCGAGCGGAGGAATCTCAGAAGAAGAAGCGCAAAATATATTAGTACAGTAGTAAAATAGACAGATTGATATGATATAGTGAAAAAAGTGCCAGTAATTCATCATCGCTCGCACCACGTATCCTCGTCGATTGCTATTCCCGTATGTCTAGCGACGTCATTTATTTTTACCATAACATCATCTCCTTCTCGCAAATTTGTAACGCTTACGGCATCACCTCTTTCGTTTACGATCAATCGAACTGTTTCCGCGTTTTGCAGTAAACACGAAAATATTTTTCCATCTTTACAGGCGGCTTCGACTAAAACCATACTACGCCTTTCTATTTTAACGCGTCCTATTGTTGCTATTTCGGTTTCACCTTTTGCGTTGACTCTCAAAACGTTCTCGCCCGCTCTAAGCTCGGAAAGATACCCAGTTTTACCGTTTGGTAATTGGACGTAGGAATGCACGGCTCCCGCATTGACTCGAAATGGCCGCGAGTTAACGTATCCTTCTCCACTTAAACATTCGCTGTGTACTAAGAATAAGCCGCTCGCAAAGTTACCGATTAACATTCCTTCACCTTCTACGAAATTTGTGGAACAATCCACGCACGCGCGATCACCCGTTCCGCAATTAACTACCCTGATTATGTTACACTTCTCCAATCGCTCGTTCACTTTACCTCGATCTTCGATCATTTTAACGACTTTCGCTAGTTTTCTAACCTCGTTCACATCCTCAGTCCTCAAAATGACGCCAGAAACACCAATCTCTAAAGCTTCGAGTTGCTCTAACGCGTCCTCGGCGGTTTCACAGACGGATATAAACCTCACTCCGTACTTACTTTCGTTACTCGCGGCGACTAAGTTCTCCGCCGGTATAACGCGCCAACTACTACTTTTGTCCGAAACGACATCGACGACGACTACACCGCGCATCTTCGACGCCCTAAAAACGTCCTCGCTCGTTCTCACTTCCACGTACTCTGCGTATTTTTCCCCTCCTCCTAAATCTTTCGTCCGAATCTCAAAGTCTTCCGTCTTCACGAAAACATCTTTCGCGCCTATTCTCTTCAGTACATCATACTCATCCTCGTCCATCCAATCGAGAACGAACGCGTTCAACGAACCGCTCTCGACGGCGACTATCGCACACTCAACGTTCTTCGTCTGCACCAGGAATACCTTCTTCTCCTTCTTCTTCTTCTTCTTCTCCGCTCGTTCTTCTTCATCATCGACGCCTTCTTCTTCGCCTAATCCATCGCACTGAAATCCCCAATCAGTACGAGTTCGTTTGCTTTCGAGCACGCGAGCGTGACTGCGCCAAGTGCGTCTAAAACACTGCCCGGCATCGCAAGCGGCAGAAGAAGAAGAAGAAGAGAATAGGGTAAACGAAATTGACCTCTGCATCATCGCGCCAATCACGGTCCGATTTTTAGCGAAGCTACAACTTTATTTTTGTGTTGAACATGTGAAATGTAAATACGTTTTGAATTTTATGTAGCCAGCAAATTAGACCGTTAGAAGTATGTTTTAGCGGATCTCTTGCACTAGTTTTTAGAGTTGCTGATCGGAGCACGCGTCGTGATCCAATCGCGCGTACTAGCCAACGAATGCATCGCGATATCGGAGAGAGCTCTGTTGGGCCACTGGTGACCAAAGTCGCTCGAGCGTTTTGTGTGACGCGTAAATGTATCGTTCGCGCGCATCAATAATAAGCGTTTCGTGACATGCACGAGAGGGAATGGAGAACTTTTGGATTCATTTATTCCTGATGTCGAGCTAAACACATAAACATGCGCGAGAAAAGAGAGAGAGAGAGAGAGAGTGAATGAATGAATCGAAACACGCGCATGGAGAGTGCGATAAACGAGTTCACTCGAACGTTAGATCAAAGCGCGATATGC
>Ga0209710_1003673_pt1 | contig 10266 bp, 3 predicted proteins | sample ArcticOcean_MG_C_5_FD_187436 | JGI IMG/M metagenome (GOLD analysis project Ga0209710, IMG submission 187436) | Marine microbial communities from western Arctic Ocean - ArcticOcean_MG_CB4_138 (SPAdes) (version 2) | ecosystem: Environmental > Aquatic > Marine > Oceanic | place: Arctic Ocean: Canada... | reverse complement strand
ATAAGTGTTGGAGTTGTACCAGCCATTGTGATATTTGCATTAGCAGTAACTAAACCACTTGCAGTTATAGCAGCAGTTGTAGTTGCACCAGCAACATCAACAGCACCAGAGAAGTCACCTGTTGCGGCGTCTAATTCACCAGAGATTGTTAGATTTCGCATACCAGTTGAATCTATGTTAGCGTCTGTCGTAACCACTTTACTAGCAATCGCTGTACCAGCAGTTAGACCATCAAGTAGTTCAAGTTCTGCCTCAGCAAGAACGGCACTACCAGCAGTAAATGCTGTACCTGTTATAACTCCACCAGAAGTAATTGTTCCACTAACATCAAGGTTAGCATTAACATCAACCAAAGTTGCGTTTAATTCTATTTCGTCTGTAGCAGCAATATCTAAAACTGTTGCACTTGCACCTTGAATAAATTGAGAGGCGTCATTAAAAATTATTTTATTTGTAGAAGCAATAGTTACATCAGCAGCAACATTAACAGCACCATCAATATCAACAATATCTAAATTAGTAGTACCATCAACATCTATATCACCTGATATATCTAAAGTTGCAGCATCTAATTCGCCAGAGATAGTTAGATTTCTCATACCAGTTGAATCTATGTTTGCATCCGTGGTAACTACTTTACTAGCAATAGCAGTACCAGCAGTTAGACCATCAAGTAGTTCTAGTTCTGCCTCGGCTAGAACGGCACTACCAGCAGTAAATCCTGTACCTGTTATAACTCCACCAGAAGTAATTGTACCACTAACATCTAAATTTGCATTTACATCAACTAGTGTAGCGTTTAATTCTATTTCATCTGTTGCGTTAATATCTAAAATAGCATTTGACGGAGCGCCTATATTTTGCGAAGCGTCATTAAATTGAATTACATTTGTACCACTTAAAAGAAGTCCTGTATCTGCAACATGGGTCAATATAACATCTTGGTCTGCACCAAATTGAATTGTTGAAGCGTCTGCAAGAAATAAGTCTGACCATTCTAACGAAGCAGAACCTAATGCCTGTCCGTCAGCACTTGAAGGTGTGTTTGCACTTAAAGTTGTAAATGATAAAACACCAGAACCGTCAGTTATAAGTGCTTGTCCAGAAGAACCATCAGCATTCGGTAATTGATATGCAACTGAAGCAGTAAGATTACCTACTGTAAATCCTGAATAATGTGAACCGTTATCTGTATCTTCGTAAATTCTGATTTGACCAGCAGCAGTTGCATTGCCACCAATACCCACAAAGTTACCATCATTAATTTCAAGTATCTTGTTTCCGTCAAATTGTTGAAAAACTATGTCTTTTGCGTCAACTCTAGGTTTGATGATTGTATCACCAGATGAGTTTGTAAGTGAGATATGTTCTACACCAGCAATTTTAAAATCTATTTGATCGTCTGTATCAGCAGTTATTGATGTATCCTGATCAGCGTCTAATAATAACTCAACACCATTCAAATCTACTGCCGCAGAAAAGTCTGCTAATTTAGCAGAAGTAATCGTAGCGTCTACAATTCCCGTTGATCCTTTAATTTGTGATAATGCCATGTTATGTTCCTTTTAGACTATTTATAAGATTTATCCTAATGCAGCTGCCATTGCTAAGGCAAATCCATCAGTTGCAGCATTTGCTGTTGTTAATACTGTACCCGAACTATTCGGTAATGTAAGTGTTCGATCTGCTGTAGGATCTGTAACTGTAAGTGTCGTTTCAAAATTATTCGCAGTTGCACCTTCAAATACGATTGAACTATCAGTCAAAGACAATGTTGTTGCAGTAGCACTCGTAATCGTTGGCGAATTCAATGTAGGACTGGTTAAAGTCTTGTTTGTAAATGTTTCTGTACCTGCTAAAGTTGCAACTGTATTATCAATCGCAAAAGTAATCGTATTTCCTGATCCTGTAGTCGTAATACCAGTACCACCAGTAAATGTTATAGATTCACTATTTAAATCAATACTTAACGCACCACCACTATCTGCCGAGAAGTCTAAGTCTTGAGCAGTGATTTGAGCGTCAACATATGCCTTAATGGACTGTTGTGAAGCAAGTTTAGTTGCACTATTAGAATCCATACCATCTTCATCAAGAAATGCACTACCCGAAACGGCAGTATTCAATACAGGACTTGTGAGTGTAGGAGTTGTTAAAGTCTTATTTGTAAATGTTTGTGTGCCTACTAGAGTTGCAACAGTTGAATCAATTGCAAAGGTAACACTATTGCCTGATCCTGTACTTGCAATACCAGTACCACCAGCAAGTGTTAATGTTTCTGAATCTAAGTCAATAGATAATGCACCACCACTATCTCCTTGAAAATCTAAATCTACAGCAGTTGCAACAGAGTCAACATATGCCTTGATAGATTGTTGCGAAGCAAGTTTAGTTGCACTATTAGACGCCATATTATCTTCATCTAAAAATGCACTTCCTGAAACAGCAGTATTCAATACAGCACTTGTTAGTGTGGGTGCAGTTAGAGTTTTATTTGTAAATGTTTCAGTCGCAGTTGTAGTTGCCACAGTTCCTGAAGCATCAGGAAAAGTAATCGTTCTATCTGCTGTTGGATCTGTTACTAATAAAATAGTTTCAAAATCATTTGCAGTTGCACCTTCAAAAGTAATCTTTGTTTCAAATACAGCCGTACCATTCTTGATTGCAGTAACCTCTGTATTCATGGCAGTAACAGCTTCTACAATATCAGTAGAAGAAGCGATTATACCACTAGCGTTTAGTAAACTTGCAATATCACCTACATCACCCGCTGTTGAGTTAAATGTGGTTCTTAGTGTATCTAAGGTATCCGTTGTTGCTACTGATCTATCTGCCATATTTTTATCCCATTGCCATCAAGATACTAAACAAAAATGCTTTTGTATCTCTTGGATTTGTTGTATCTGTTATAATATCTCCACTTGCGTCTGGTAAAGTTATTGTATTATCTTGAGTCGGATCAACTACTGTTAATAAACTTTCGTGAGCGTCAGCTGTTGAACCTTCAAAACTAATTCCTCCACTACCAATACCTAAACTAGAATTTGTTCCAGTAAAATTAAAAACATTAAGTGTCGGACTTGTAAAAGTTTTATTTAATAAAGTTTCACTACCTGTTAAAGTTGCAACAGCATTACTGATTGCAAAGGTAACTGTATTACTAGAACCAGAAGTATCAATACCAGTACCACCTGTAAGTGTAAGTGATTCTGAATCCATAACAATATTTCCACTACCACTATCTGCAGCAAAAACTAAATCCATATCAGCGTCAATTGAATCGTCAACATATGCCTTAATACTTTGTTGTGTCGCAACTTTAGTTGCACTATCAGACGCCATATTATCTTCATCAAGTACAGCACTTCCTGAAACACTAGTATTTAAAACAGCACTCGTTAAAGTAGGACTTGTTAAAGTCTTGTTTGTAAATGTTTCAGTTCCAACCAATGTTGCAACTGTACTATCAATATTTAGTGTCAAAGAATTACCAGATCCTACTGAATCAATACCAGTACCACCAGCAATCGTTAATGTTTCACTACCTGTACCGATAGAGATATTACCACTATCTGTATTCACAGGTAAAGTACCTATAATACTATCTGTATATGCAACGATAGATTGTTGTGTTGCAACTTTAGTCGCACTATCAGACGCCATATTATCTTCGTCTAATACAGCAGTACCACTAACAGCAGTATTAAAAACTCCACTTGTAATTGTAGGAGTTGTAAGAGTTTTATTTGTTAGTGTTTGAGTTGCCTCTCTCACTAAGACTGAACTTGTAACATCAGGAAAAGTAAAAGTTCTATCAGCAGTCGGATCTGTAATTGCAAAAGTAGTTTCAAAAGCATCATCAGTTGCACCTTCAAATATCATTGACCCACCTGGAAATACAAATGCATCCGTTGTAATTTCAGGTAACTCACTATTAACTGCAACGATTGATTCTACAATATCAGTTGAAGAAGCAATAAAACCACTTGCACTTACTATATCAGCAATATCTCCAATGTCAGCCGCATTAGAATTCACTTCTCGTCTAAAAACTGCCAGTGTATCTGTTGTTGCTACTGATCTATCTGCCATCTTTTAATCCAATAAGTAAATCTTTAATCTCTCTTAGTTCAGTTTTTAATTCATTTACATCACGAATCACATCTCTGATCTCATCATCTTTTTTTGCTGTTTTTTCTTTTCTTGCCATGTAACGAGCATAAGCGCTTGAGTCAGTATTGATGATTGCTTGTGATCTGGTATCTCTAACTAAATTTGGGTGTCCATCAACTTTTACTTTCATAAAAATTATACTGCCAGAGCAATACCCCTCATGTCTTTAACTCTTGGTGGATAACAAGAACTTGTTCCAGTTAAAACTATTTTTAATGCAAATGCAGTAAACGGTTCAGAACCAGTAAAACTAAATCCAAGTTCTTTGAATGTAGTTCCATCATCTGATGGATCAACTGCCTTATCAGGAGTTCCGTCACTATTGAAAGCACGCCATGATAGATCATCCATATTTCTAGCGTCATCAGCATTAGATAATCTGTAATACATTTTAACTGCCGCAGTTGAAGGAACATGAGCAGATAAACGAACATCTAAAGAAGTTGATTCATTTTCTAATACAACAGGTCTTGTAATATATTTAGCAGAAGCACTTCCGCCTGATCTAGTTGTTTCTTCTTTAAAGTCAGGAGTTGTACCTGATATCGGATTATTAATTCTATTTGAAATTACAGTCGCACTTAATCTCTTAGTATCAATCACAGGACTTAAATGGTCAGCCGGTGAAGTCATAGTAAGTGTTAATGCTAATGATTTACCACCTGACATTTCGTTTGTTTCATTAATCTGTGAGCATACTTGAGCAGCAGTTGTTAAATAATAATCACCATTTGGTTCTACTGATTTTTGTTTTGAAGTTGCTTGTAAACTAAATTGTGTTTCAGACTGTTCAAGTGTTCTTCCACCTGTAACTCTTAAATTTGTAGTAATAGATGTTCCTGGTGGGTTAATTTGTCCAACAACAGGATGTATTACATCATATTGAATATTACGAGTTGCCTGTACGACAGTTCCACCAACATCACCAGCCGCAGTTGCAAAATCAGAATTTTGTGCTACGATTGTATAAGAGTCTAACTTAATATCACCTATTGCAATATATGTTCCGTTTATGTTTGAAGAAGCAACACCATTGTATGTTCCTGAAGGTACACCAGATATAATAACATTATTATCTGTACTATGCATACCATGATTTCTATGATTAACTCTAAGTGTTGTATGACCAACAGCAGCACCATCAGAAGCAGTTGCAGCAGTTGATGAGTTTGCACCTCTAGTACAACCAGTTAAATCATTACCAGATTTACCTGTATATGTAATCTGTTCAGAACCAATTAATATAGTTCCTGTACTTGGGAAGTTAGATGTATCTTCTAATGTAATAGTTGTTTCACTAGTATCTAATGCTTCATTAAGTATACCTGCAATTGTTGTAATAGGATTTAGAGGTAATACTTTAGTTGTAAGAGTATCATTCACTAAAGTAACTGTACCAGAACTTTGAGTAAACTTAGCACGATTTAGTGTAAACTTAACATCTTCATTTTGTTCAGCAGTCCAAGTAGTAGAATTTTGAGATTTAAACATACTACCAAGATATGGTTGTTTAGAAATTAATCTAGCAGAATCTAATGTTGTTTGTCCCATTCTAGCTGTGTACATTTCATAATTTTTAGAACTAGAAAATACACGAAAAGAATATTCAGTACGTGGATTTAAAAATACAGGTGACTCAAAAGTAAACTTTGTTGCACTTGAAGCATCAGTAGATGTATTGATATCAGCAGCCGCAACAGTTGATCTTGCAAAAGGAACTTGAGTACTTGTAGGATATCCATTTTCCATAGTTACTATTTGAACTGTAACTGGTAATGCAGAATCTTTAGTTTGAAAGAATAAGTCTAAATCAGTAATATATAATCCATCTGCCTGGTCAATTAAGAAAGATTGACATACTGGATCACCCCATCCAAAATTAAAATTAAAATTAAATCCAGCAAATATGCCTGGATTAGTTGTTGTAGTTGTAGTTGATTCCTCTGATACAATTTGAGTACCAATTGCTCCATTGACAACACTACTTTGATCTAAGGTCGTTCTTTCAATTACTCCTTCTCGACTAGAAGTTACTGTACCTTGTACAGTTTCTAATAAACCTCTTGCAGTATAATCTGCTTCAGCACTTGAAGTTAAATTTTCTGTTCTGGAATCAGTTGAACTAGTTGAAAGTCTAAATGTTCTTGTACCTGTTCTCCATTTTGTTTTAACTGATCCTGTATCTAATTGTGTAGTATTTGTAACTTCAAAACCAGTTGTTGGATCGATAATTGAGAATGTTCCTGTAACTTTACCTGTTGCGTCTGATAGTAATGAACCATTATAAGAACCACCTGATGGTTTAGTAAATGTCGATACATCTACACCATCAAAGAAAGGATAAAATCTTGTTGATGGTTTTAAACCTTGAGCAGTAAATGTAATATCTCTTGATCTAATAAACGGCGCAAAAGCAACTTGCACAACTCTATTACCTAAACTTTGTGTTTGTAATCCACCAGGAACTAAAGCAGTTCTTATACCTGTTCTCGTTCTATTATTAACTTGTTGTACATCAATAGTGTTTGTCGTATTTGTGTTAGTGGTTGTAGTACCGCCCCAAAACCAATCACCTGTAGTAGTTGAAGATGTACTAACAGTTTGATTTTCAGAACCAGCAACATCAACACCTGCCCAGTTATTATTCCATTCATTCCAAACAGTACCTATTCCTAATGCAGCAGGATTTTCTGCAGCAATAGCAGACATTGTATCAAATGTGCCAGGAATTGAAACAGTCAGTTCAGGAAGAGTTTCAGTATCTTTCCATTCATCTTGATTTGGACTTATCGTCATTCTACCTACATATGATATAGTTTCATAAGGTTGTAGATTAACAGTTGTACTTGCAAATCCTTGAGTCACATATGATTCAGTTGTGTATGGTAGAGTAATTAAATCACCCGTTAACTGATAATTATTTGTTGTACGAATAGCGTCTGCGGCTGCAGAGTTTATTGCAAATCCAGCAGAATTCATCACACTTGAATCTCCAAGTAAAGTATTAGACTCAATTAGATTAACATTATCTGAATGACACGCAGGTCTTAGTTCGCCAGCTGCCATATCCATTGCAACTGAATAATCATTATCTCTTGGATTACCAATACCGTGACCAGTAAAGTTATCTACAATAATACCATTTTTAAATCTATCAAATCCATCAGCGTCTTGTATTTGCATACCTGTAGCAGCAGATTCTAATAAAGAAAGTTGAGTATAGTATTCTACATTTTCTAATCTTTTAGCAAGACCACCAATATCTCTCATTGTAAATCTTCTATTGTCAATTGCTTTAATACCAATATCAGTTGTATTGAATGTGTATGCAGGAATATTTAAATCATATAGGTGCATAGCATTTTTCAATGTTTCACCGTATACTGGATTTAAAGAAGATGGTCCTTCTACTACTTTAAACTTACCTTGACTTGTAATATAAACTCTTGCCTTCTTATGTAAATAGTATTCTAAGTCAGCAGTAACATCTGTACCAATTTTCATAGTTTCTATAATTGAACCACCAGTACCATCAAATGCCCTATCTACATCACCAGAACCAATTGTTGCAGCATCGCTAACTCTTGGTCTAAAGTCTAAAACATCTCTTAGATTAAATGTTGCACCACTTACATCAGATGTATATGCAGGTATACTTCCATAGTCAAAACCAGTGTAACTATCAACACTAAAGAAGTTTCCAGCACCATGTTCAAAATATTCAAAATTAATTAACAGTCTTCCTGTTGGTACAGTTTTTCCTGCTTTTAATTTTAAACGACCTACATCATAGAAGTTATCTCTTTGTCCATTGTCTAAATCAAATCTAGTTGTAATATCTGTATCACTTGTAGTTGCAGCAGTACTAAAGTCTGCAGCCATATGAACACTTGTAAGTGTATGAATATCTGCCTTACCAAGACTAATATCTTTTTTTACTAGTGCTAAAGTATTTACTGTTTGTGTACCATCAGTTGAAGTTTTTGTTTTTGCACCAACTACTGAAGCAGATACCGTTGCAAGTATTTTAATTTTGTGTCCGTTATATCCACTACCTAAATTAATTGCTAAAGTTTTACCAGTCGGTGATCCACCTAGCGTAAAATCACTACCAGTAGAAAGTGATATAACATCACCTGCAGCGCCTGTGCCACCAGATCCAGTTGTCATAATTGAAACAGCATAATCAGCTTCTACAAATGAACTGAAGATTTCGTTTGTACCTGCAGTTAATGTTGCAGTACCTGAACTTGAAAGAGTTGCAGTAAACTGTCTACGAATTTTGAAACTTGTATCACTTACACTTGCATTGTCAGTTGTTAATAATGTTTTAACAACACTATATGGTAGTGGTGAAATAGCAATATTATTACCAGCGTCTTGAAGTTTTCCTCTTTGTCTAGTAAATGAAACTGTTGTAGCATCTATACCACCTAAACCAACAGTAGTTTCTGCTTGTGTGTCTGAAATGATACTATCAATAATTCTTGTAGAAACGCTATTACCATCATCTGTAAATGTAATTTGATCGCCAATTTTTAACTGACTTTTAAACCTAGTTCCTGAACCAATAATTGTATCAGCAGATTGTTGCTCTAAACCAATTGCTTCACTTTGACCTGATTGTGTACCACTTTCAGTTACAAGTTGATCGCCAGCATTTGCTGATGAACCGTTTGTACCATCTAATACTAAACTACCTTCAGAACTAAGAGAGGTTGATATTGTTCCAGTTAATACTGTATTATCTCCATTAACACTATCTAAAGCAACATTGGCAGTATAAGTAGGACTTCCTGCCATTGAAATACCTTTAGTTTGATTGAAAGTTTTTTGCTCAATTCCTTTACATCCTAAAGTATTAAATTGAACTACAGCAGTTACGCCAGAAGATCCGCCAGTTGCAGTTTCATTTTCAACAAATTCTCCTTGAACATCATTTAATACAATAGTTGTGTGTACTACTGTACCACCAGATGACCAAGCAGTATAACTAGTTCCGTCAACACTACCGACACCTCCATCAGAAGCTGTTTGGGCATTAAATAACTCAATAGTAGTTGAAGTTGGATTTTTTACAGTAAAGTATTCACCATTTAATTGAGTTGTGCCTGTGATACCTGCGATTAAAACTTGTTGTCCTTCAGTATAGTTATGTCCGCCAGACATTGTTACCACAACGGGTTGACTTAAAGTAATTCCTGTAATATTTACTGAAGCAGCAGATGTTATACTTTCAACAACACCAGTTGCACCAGAAGTACCACCAGTAATTGTTTCACCAGTTGTTAAAGCGCCAGAAGCAGAACCTTTAACATTAAGGTGAGAGAACATTTCTATATCAAATAGAAAATGTTTAAATACTACATCTGAAACAGTAGAACTTGATAAATGCGTTGAAGTGCCTGAATCAGGACTTACAGCATTTCCAGAATTGTATTCAAATGCTCTAGTCTTTGCACGACCAATATCGTAAACATGAGCAAGAGCAGTTCCAAAAACAGTACCTCTCGTACCGTGTGCCTCATCTACTAGTCTAAGTGGTTTATATGACTCTACATCGCCACTTACAAATCCGATGTCTGGTGTTCCAAAAACATTTTCTACATTAACAAAAGCACCAACATTAAATCTAGTAGTAATACCAGAGTCAGTTTCAAAATCTCTTGCCTTATTTACATCAATGTAGGTAGTACCAACTTTTCTAATCTCGTATCCTTTAACATATGCAACACCTTGAGAGAAACCAAGTGCTAATAAATCATCACTAGGTGTAGCACCAGTATCACTTGTTGTACTAGCGGCAGTGTATATACCTCTATTTGTTCCACTAAGTAAACTTTCTCTTATGTCTAAATCAAAATTCTTAACAGCATAATCACCAGACTCATCGAAGGTTCTTCTTGCTAAAGTATCTTCAAGCGTACCCATCTCGGTAGTTTGAACCATATTCTGAATACGGCCATTATCAATTCTCAACAATTCAACAAAACTAGCATCGGCAGTGGATGTCAATGCTAGTTTTGCAAGGGTTAAGTCTATCTTAAATCTATGAGCACCAGTTGCATTTTCATTTGAAGCACCAGTTGCATT
>Ga0209710_1003668_pt1 | contig 10274 bp, 7 predicted proteins | sample ArcticOcean_MG_C_5_FD_187436 | JGI IMG/M metagenome (GOLD analysis project Ga0209710, IMG submission 187436) | Marine microbial communities from western Arctic Ocean - ArcticOcean_MG_CB4_138 (SPAdes) (version 2) | ecosystem: Environmental > Aquatic > Marine > Oceanic | place: Arctic Ocean: Canada... | reverse complement strand
TAAAGTTCTAAACTGTCTCGCGATTGTCAATTCTGTTTCTGTCACCCGTAGAAATAATAAATAATACGTTAATAACAAAGAAGAATAAGAATAACAGAGAAGGAATGAATTTCCTTAACGAACAAAATCTAAATAATCAAAATAAATCACTCGTGTGTAAGGTCATGACTTCTTATGGGACCACGTTAGTCGTAATATTACAACCAAATCAAATCACACAAAAAGCTCTTTCGGAAGCAATTGAGCTGAAGCATAAGACTTTATATGGTGAGGAATATGGCTCGAACGTGCGATGTACGAGGATCGATGGATTCTCAAGAGTGAACGATGAAGGGGCACCTTGTGGAGTATCATATCCAATCGATGATGAATCCTTGAAGACAGTCGAGTTCGTCTCCTATTTAGCACAATTAACGAAAGGAGGCGCTCTTACAGCAGAGAACAATAAAAATTCAAATTCAAATTCAAATAATAATAATCAAAAGAAGAACAAAAACCAATCCAATGCGGCGATGGATATTGATGGATTTAATAAAGAAGTATTATCACCGAAATCGCTGATCGATGCTAATGTCAAAGCCGCAGCGAAAGGGTCAACACCGTTATCCAGTTCGCCGCACTCAACTAATTACGGCGGCGGCGGCGGAGGTAGGAATTTCTTCGCGGACGATGGTGGAGAAACTGCTCAACGTCCAAGTTTGAAGAGCAGATTCGCGAATGAAGTTGTCGCAGTGAAAGAAGCACCTGTACCGGCGGCGAAAAAGAGTAAAGCGACTACTGCTAGCGCGCAATTACCGACGCCGGCGCCAGTGCTAGCGCCGGCGACTATAACAAAGGCAAAGACTCCTCCTCCGCCAGAGGTTGCAGCGAAAGATACTCCGACGACGACGACAAAGTCAGTAGAGACTACTAAAGTGACCAATGATGAGTTGATTGCGCAACTATTGGATCAAAAGGAATCAAACACTCGTTTCGCTATATTTAAAAAGGGTTTGCAAAAACACGCTGGTTTCATGGCAGCTTGCGAAAAGCTTTCTTCTGATTCTGCGCAGAAAGCGTACGTGCAGGCGAAAGAGGTTGTCGAAGAAATTAAAAAATGTCAATCCGAGGTGGGTAGTGGAGACTTAAAGGTCTACGAAGAGGTCTTCGGTTCTTTGCAATCTCTTTCTCCAAAAATAAACGTTCCATCGTTGCCTCTCGTTGCCGTGTGTATAGTTGTCGCAAAAGTATATCCGGGTGGCTATAAGGGGAAAAAATCAATCCCAACAAGAGTTTGGACATCAATGCTTGGCGTGGTTAAAGAAAGGCCGCAGACATTCAACGGACCTGCACGAGATGTGCTTGATAAAGTTGCATCTATGTTGGGATACGAACAGAAATTACCGACGACAGTCGAAGAGTCGAAGAAGAGTATCGTCGTTGTCGCGGAGAAATCCAAGACAACTCCAACAGCCGAGAAAGCTGGAAATAAGACAGTTTCTAAACCCTCTTCTTCTTCTTCTTCTTCTTCTTCTTCGTCGTCGTCAGGCAGCTCGAGTGATGATAGTGGCAATTCCAGTAACAGCTCCGATGACAGCAGTTCAAGCAGCTCTAGCAGTTCAAGTAAAAGCAAAAAGAAACCGAACGTAACGCCTGCTGCAATTCAGATGAAGAAAACACCCGCTACTACTACCGGAAAAGTCACAGCGACGCCTGGAGATTTACAAAAGATTTTGAGTAAAGTTGTAGACACAAAAAACTCGTCGAAGAAGGCAAAAGTAGTTGTTGAAGTTTCAAAAAAAGAGAAGAAAGCGAAAGAAACGCCGCCAAAGGAGAAAGAACAGCCAGCTGCCGCCGCCGACGCCGCACCTGAACCTGCTCCTATAAAACAAAAGAGAAAGAAAGACGCAAACGCTCCCAAACAAGCGAAATCTTCCTACATGTATTTTACTGAGAAGGAGAGACAAAAAATTGTCAAGGAAAATCCTGGTATGAAACAGCCTGAAATATTTAAAGAGTTGGGAAAACATTGGAGTGCACTCTCGGATAAAGAAAAAAAGCCATTTGATAAGCTACATGATAAAGATAAGGCACGCTTTGACGAGGAGATGAAGACTTATGTTCCGCCCGCACCGGAGATTCAGGGTGATGCCGATGGTGCTGCTGGCGGCAAAGATGGGAAGACAAAACGACAGAAGAGGGACCCGAATGCGCCCAAGAACGCTTTGAATCCGTATTTATGTTTTGTAATGCACGCTCGAAATGATCCGAACATAGTTCCCAAAGATACAGAACCAAAAGAAACAATGAAAATAATTGGTGCAGCATGGAGCAAATTATCTGAAGATGATAGGAAGCTTTTTGAAGATCAAAGCGCAAAGGACAAAGTTCGATACTCAGAAGAGATGGAAAAATGGAATAGTAAAAGTAACTAAAATACCCTAAAATAAATCTCTTTTAATTTATATATAATTATGTGTTTTTACAATTGTTTCAGTTGCGGGGTGCATAATGCAGCAGTATAGTAGCCCTCCGCGCTATTTTATCTTTATCGTATTTATTCCAATTAGTTCCAACGCCGTTTCTAATTTCCTTGAATGACATAGCACTAGTAGTTTGTGGTTGTTTCGAGCGAGCATTTAAAATCTTGAGTAACGCATCCTCTTCCTTCTCCTTCCATGTCATCTCTTTATCTATTTCTTTCATATTCATTATTCCATTTGGAGCTTTATCCGTTTCATTCTTCTTATTATTTTGTGTAGTTTCATTTTCTTTCCGCAAACGCGGGAAAAACCAGCGCGCTTTTCTACTAATATATTTTTTTTCACGATCGTCGTTTTGAACTTTTAAAACTTTTTCAATGCTTGAAACTGAACGCATATAATGATCTCTCTGTTTCTGTCGCTTCATGTTAGCCATGCGTCTCCTCTTCTGCAGCCATGATAAAATACCCGAACATCTCTCATAAGTCCATTTCTTTAAATTACGGAAATTTTCGACCGTAAAATCGAATCGATATCGAAACGGTAACCCAGCAAACTCAAACTCAATTTTCCAATTTTCTCTCACATCAAAAATTGCGTTTTCTGTCAATTTTTGTATACTGATATTCTTCAAATCGTTCGTTACAAAGTTCCTGATAATGCGTACTAAAGCTCTCCTTTCCTCGTGAGCGTTTTCTTCGTCATCGCCATCACTTTGAAAGAACGCGTTCTCGGTAGTGGTCTCCTTATTATTAGTTTCTGTCATTATCGCAGTAGTAGTTGTTGTTGATGTTGATGCATTACTATGCGAAACTATTCTATTAAGTTTTTCTTCTTCATCATCATCTTCTTTTTCTAACAAGCTTGTTTTTTCATCTCCGCTTTCTACGACTGGTAGTATTTTCACTTCTTCATCGTTTTCATGAACTGATTCTTCTTCTTCTTCTTCTTCTTCTTTCGTTTCTTGTTCTTGATCATCATCATCAATGGCAATCGCTGCAACAAATCTATCAAAATCATCCTTGGAGTAATTGTTCAATAAATCCGACGATCTTCGTTGTTCTGGTTCTTCTTTATCATCATCATGTATTGCGTCTTCTCTTTGTTCAATGACCTTTTCTTCAACTAACTCTTCTTCTCCTATTTCTCCAAAATGGTCTATTATGTACACACATTCTATATCACTCCCTTTCTCTCTATTCTTAATATCATCATTCTTCTTGTCGTTGATGAGATACAATAAATTCGTTGTATTATTATTACTACTACTACTACTTTCTTCTTCTTCTTCTTCTTCTTCAGTTGTCGTTGTTGAAATTCTTTTGAAATTCTTTGAAACATCTAAATCGATTATTGTTGGAGCTTTACCGGAATATTTATTGTTTTCGTACCATATTTCATCACAATCAAAATAATCTCTTCTCTTTCTTCCACTGAACCATTTCAGTCTCATCGTCGCGATCGTTTATTTTTTATAACAATATATAATGCAAACACATTTCTTCTCTATGCTAATCACCTAATCATAAAATAAATGAGAATAATAAGGGGAAGGGGAGTGATGGAAAAAGTTTCAGCATTTGAATTTAATAAATTAGCTTTTCCGTTTTCTGATGCTTTTAAGCAAAACTGTACGAACGCGAACTTTACATCCAACGCGTTGGTGGCAAAATCGATTTTTTTGTAAATAAATAAACAATAAACATATATATTATCATGATGACTCCCCCTCCTCCTCCTCCTACTACATCATCGCTCAAGGCCATTTTTTTTGACTTGGACGATACGTTAGTTCCAACTTCAGTTTATGACGTCAGAGCGTATGGAGAAGTGAAAGAGAGCGTTAATAAGTTTTTAGAAGAATCGAAAGAACGATATGCAAATGCTTCCGTTGTTGTTGATGACGATGATCATAAAATGCTAATCATCGATAAGGAGAAGTTCGTTTCAGATTTCAAACAGAAGTTCGTTCAAGCACCTTGGGATCCTGAATATAAAACGGACGTGTTCAAGTGGAGATCAAAAGTATGGGAACATGCTTTGAAATTACAAATAGATACTAGTAGTAATAATAATAATAATAATAATAATAAAAGAAATAATAATAGTAATAAAAGATCTGAATCCATCGATGTCATCATAGAAGATGTCGGCATAAAGTGCCAAAAGTGCTTTGATGAGAACAGAATGGGTGATTTTCCCTTGCACGAAGGCGTGAAAGAGTTAATAGAGTATATACAAACGAAAGGGTTACAGACGTGCATAATAACGAACGGGCATCACAGAGTACAAAGAGATAAATTAGAAGCATGTAACGCGTATGAATTATTTGAAAACATAATCGTGGGCGGAGAAGAAGTTTTATCCGGACGCGAAGAGAAACCAAGCGAAGGGATTTTCATAAAAGCGTGTAAATACGTTGGATGTTTACCGAGTGAAGCAATCCATGTCGGCGATTCTTTGGGCGCTGATATTCAGGGAGGAATTAACGCAGGGTTATTAGCGACGGTATTTATTAACGTCAAGAAAATAGATGTTAGCACTGTTACGCCAACGCCTTCGTATACGATTTCACACGTAGCCGAACTTAAAGAGATTATAGAAAAGTTATTATTATTGTAAGTACATGTACGCGAAATTATTACCGCGATTGAAATGCGGCGCGATCTTTTCTTAACATCGTTTCGATGAAAAATTCACCCGCCTTGTAACTACTCCTCACTAAAGCTCCGCTCGCGACGTATCGAAACCCAACTTCTTTCTCTCCAAACTCTCGCCAATATTCAAACTTCTCAGGCGTAACGAATTCTTTTACAGTCAAATGCTTCGAAGTCGGTTGCAAATATTGTCCCAGAGTGAAGATATCAACACCGGCATCTCTGCAATCTCTCATCGCTTGTTTAATTTCATCATCTGTTTCGCCTAAACCGAGCATAATTGAAGTTTTCGTCACTATGCCCTCTTTTGATTCCTTTGCGGCTCTTAACACCGATAAGGATTGTTCATAATTCGCACGTGGATCTCTCACTCGTGGTTGTAATCGTCTCACTGTCTCAATATTATGCGCGAAGACATCTAAACCAGAGCTTGCCAAATGTTTTACTGCATCTAGATCGCCTTGAAAATCGGGCGTTAACGCCTCTACGAGAACGCTAGATTTCAACTCTTTCAACGTCCTAACAGTTCTCGCAAAGTGTTCCGCTCCTCCATCTGGAATATCGTCTCTATCTACTGAAGTTAATACTATATATCCAACACCCCACGCAGCAATAGCTTTAGCAGTGTTTTCTGGCTCGAACTCATCCGGTGGAGCGGGCGTGCTCGCTGTATTAACGGCGCAGAAACGACAACCGCGCGTGCAAGTATCGCCTAATAACATAATCGTCGCCGTCCCGGTTTCACCATTCCAGCACTCGCCGACGTTTGGACACATGGCTTCTTCGCAAACTGTTGCAATTTTATATTCAGAGTTATTCAAGGTTTGTTTTAAGAATTCAAAGCGCTCGCCGCTCGGAGCTCTTTGTCTCAACCAAGGAGGTTTTTTCAACCCAATTGGAAGTCCAGGGATTTGTAGTGGTTGTTGTGGTTGTTGATTCGTCGTAAAGGTTTCTTTTGATTCTAAAGTCGCGACTGGACCACACATTGCAATGGCGGCGTTGAACAACTTCTTCGATGATGATGGTGATGATGAGCTCGTGAGTGGTGGTTCAATTCCATTTTCTTTCGCCATACGAACGAGTTCGTCGAACGCATTTTTATCCCCATGTAACCGCTTGAACTCTTCCTCCTCCTCTGACGATGGGTTGTTTGGGTTATTTAACGCGTTCGTTGATTTCATCACAGTATTCCTCTTACGAGTTCTTTGCTTTTGAACGGAAAGAACGTGAGCGTTTTTAAGATGATGATGAAGAACTTCTTGTTGTTGTCCTCCTCCTACGCATATTAAGCACGAAGCCATCTTTTTATTATTATTAGTTTTTAAGAATGAGGTTAAAATAGACACCATCTGATGAGATAAAAAGACGAGTAGACGAGTGACGAAAAGACTGTTAGTTAAGTGCTTCGGATTATCATCAATCACTATATAGACAAAGTACGTAATTAATTATTATCAATATCTAGATGTTTTTTTATATATATATTCTAACTTTTCAAAATTAAAGACAAAGCAAGCGTCGATGTGTAATTAAACAATCTGCCAATAGAATCAAGTAGGTGCGCTTTAAAATTTCAATGGTGAAACAAAGCATGGTGCTCCTGCGATCTTTGGTGTACGCGGGATACCGTATAATAGGTATTGCGTTGATATGCTATAAAGTCGTGTTGTTGTTGTTGTTGTTGTTAATCAAAGAAACTTTTAATTAAATTAAAAGATGCGAAATGGCGGACCCATCGTCGTCTTGACGTACAAAGACTTGACGTTTTGCCAGTTCTTCTTCAACAAAGAAACCAAAAAGTTCACCGCCATTTGCGTGTTGATGAACAATTCCTTTTCAGACATCTCGACGTTACCGACGGCAACGGCCAAGCACAAAACTTTCTTAAGCTGAAACTTGACTTGAGACTTGATGTCGGTAACTTTTGCTTCCAAAGATTCGTTATGCGTGCACAACGTTGGAAACTTACCAGCCTTGTTCAAACCTGGACCCAAAAGTCTTGGAATTTGCTTGATGACGGATTCAGAGGCGACAAAAACGGCATATTTCTTGGCCAATTTCTTGATCAACTTTTTGTTCTTGTTCAACTTCTTCAAGCCTTCGACGTCCATCTTATCGATTCCGATACCGGCGGCTTCTTCGCAATGCTTGGCATCACCGAGCATGCAAATTTTAAGCTTTGGTCTTGGCATCGCCGGTAAAACGACGGTACCGTTGAAACGCTTGTCTTTTTGCGGATCGTAGTTTTTCAAACCGACTTGAAGTTCGACAGTTTCAACAAACTTTCTAGGTTTCTCTTGTGCTTTTGCGAGCATGAAGGTCACGCCTTCTTTTAAAGTATCCGAGTTGAGCTTACTGTTTAGTTGAGACGATAATAATGAGATAAGATAGGTTAGTATTTATAATTCGAATAATAATAATAAATATAATATATGTTTATTGAATGTGTTCGTTAAAATAGGAGTTGGACATTCGCATGAGATAGATATACACGTATTCGCTGCAACAAGAGCGCGCGCGCGTAAATTCTCAATTCTCGTCTCTCTAGGGCGGCGAAATCGCATCGAAATTCGAACAAAAACGTAAGAACAACGCGCGAAGGAAAAATCTCGCGAATTGTGAATATAAGAAATCAAATAATATTTTTTCTGTTCATTTCTCGCGCGTGTTTGATATAAGATTGACTTACCTCATCTTTAATTTAATTTACGTTATGAAAAGTGACGGAGAGTGTAGGGAGAGAAAAAAAGCAAGAGACAGCGGCAGCATGCTGCCATGCTCCCATCATGCTCCCTGCTGCCAATAGGCAGCTGCCCTCTGTCACAGCATGTTCAGCAGCAGCAGAGAGAACGGTGAGTAAACGTCAAAACGGAGATAGTTATAATATCGCGCTCGCGCGAAGACGACAGAGTTACTGTTTACTGTTCTGTCATATAAAATAATGTTATCGTCATTATCATGTTCTCGAATACTATCGTCGACGCAGACGACGGCTTCGATATCATCAAAAGCTAATCATCATCATCGTCATCAACAACGAAAGAAGGAATGGTTTCATACAAATAAAAATCATAATAATAATAGGTATCGCACTTTGAGACAGAATTCAGTAGCCAATAGTACCACTGCGAGTGTTGATAATGACAGTAGCAGCAACGATAAAAACAAGAACAACATAAGAACAACAACGGAACGAAATAATAATAGAAAGAAGAAGAAATTACCCACGCGAATGGTCATCGAAACCGCCATGTTAGCAGCAATGACCGGTTTAAGTTTTCATTTGTCATCAACTTTTAGATTAGAAACGTATTTGGGCTCTTTGTTTCCACTACCAATCGTTGTAGCATCGGCTCGGTGGGGAGATATAGCCGCTTGGAGAACATTGTTAGTCGCGTTTCTTTTGCTTTCGTTATTAAGTGGCCCTTTGCGAGCATCAAATTACGCATGTTTACACGGCTTTACAGGTTTAGCGCTCGGGTTGTGTTGGAAGAGGAATTTCTCGTGGTTCCATAGCGTCCCAATTTCGGCACTGGCGAGAACTATTGGAGTCTTTTCGTCCATAGCCGTATCTTCGTTAGTGATTCGAGAAAACGTGTTTCGTTTGATGGTTCAGCAAGTATACGCTCTGATTGATCAAATATGTGCAACTTTGGGGGCAACTTTCGTGCCAAATATGACTGCTATAATGTGCGTAGCCTTTTTTTTCGTAATTTTGAATTCATTGTCGTATACGCTCATTCTTCATTTGGTGTATTCAATCGCTCTTACGACGGCTACTCCTGATGGAAATTTTGCAAACACTCCGTTAAAGGTGAGAAGAGCTCTCGGGTTGCCTTCGGCATATATTTGATTGATTTAATATTATTTATATACATTAAGGAGCGTGCGAGTGTTAATAGTTATATTATTATAGTCGTAGTAGTAGTAGTAGTAACAGTAGTAGTATAATAGTAGTATTTTATAAAAGACATTAGTGCATACTACGAGTATATTTCAAAGAATTCTCGGCTTTCCTCCAGCATCGGATGGAGCGTATCGATCGTACCCGTCGGCCTCTATTCTAGCCTTTGCCTGCGCTTCTCTTTTCTCGCGTATGATGCGCAACTTTTCCATATCTGCTGCTAACTCTTTTGCAGATTTTGGAGGTGGTACATCTTCAACGACGACTTTCTTCTTTGGTTTTGCTTTTGGGTTTAAATATTCATCTTCTATAGATGAGGAGGACTCGGAATCAGAATCATCTTCATCGTCTGATTCTGATTCCGACTCTTTTTTTGGCATCACTCCAATTCCAGCGAACCGATCGAAATCTTTCACTTTCACAATCTTTTCCTCTCCCTCATCTTCTTCAGATGATGCCGATGATGTTTCTTCTTCTTCTTCAGAAGATTCTTCGTCGTCCGATTCTGAATCATCGTCAGATCCTCCCCTCTTCTTTCGTTGTTGTTCGCGCCAGTTTGCTTCTTGTTCTTGATGTTGTGCAAATCCACGACCTTTCCCGCGACCGCGTCCTCCACTTGGTTTGAACCCTCGACCCATTCTGTTATTATTATTATTATTGTTATTATTATTATTATTATTATTATTGACTGTGTGTGTAGTTGTTGTTGTGACGGGCAGAAAAAGAGCCAGCCCCCCCCAAAAGGGACGCCCCCAAAAGCATCGCGCGAGGAAAAAAAAGACCCAAATAAATCCAAGAGCACTTCTTCTTCAGAAGTTGGTTGCGTATATGTCACGCAACAGGACAACTCTCTCATAATCACGCGCGAAGAATAAAGAAGATAAAGCTCGTGTGTGATCTTCTTGCTCTCTCTCCTTCTTCTTCTTCTTCTTTACCTTCGCATTTGTGGGTTTCAAAGAGAAGGAGTTTTACAAAATCTCTCTTCTCTCTGTTTCGGTGTTTGCGCCGATTTAATAATAAGCAAACACACAGAACACACATACGAAAGAGTGAGAGCACGAGACGAGCGAGTCTCTTAATCTTACTAGGAAAGCAAAAGAAGGAAAAGAAAAAGAGCGCGGGTTTGTCTGCTGTGAGAAAGGTACGAGATCGTCATATTCTCTTCTTTTGTTTGTTCAAGAGGTCGTCGTTTTTCTTCTTCTTTTCTTCAAGACACGAGAGAGTTCCTTTGCTTGTCTCAACTCGACCAAC
>Ga0209710_1003667_pt1 | contig 10275 bp, 7 predicted proteins | sample ArcticOcean_MG_C_5_FD_187436 | JGI IMG/M metagenome (GOLD analysis project Ga0209710, IMG submission 187436) | Marine microbial communities from western Arctic Ocean - ArcticOcean_MG_CB4_138 (SPAdes) (version 2) | ecosystem: Environmental > Aquatic > Marine > Oceanic | place: Arctic Ocean: Canada... | reverse complement strand
TATATCGCCCCCATTTAGTGTAAATTTATATGTTGGTCCAACTGGTTTGCTATTCTGAAACCATTGCCAATTCATTTGAGTTGAGGCTCCCAAACTCAACGCAATAACCTTTCGGCGTTCTTTATCGCCATGATAACCAATTCCTTGCTTTGTCAGATTATCATATCTATTCCCTTCGCAAATTAGATTTAACGCTTTTTCTGTTTCAGTGGCTTCATTAATATTGCTTACTATTAGACTTTTAACCTCTTTAAAGGTCTCTAACGAATCGCCATCTACAATTCGACCCTTTCCTGCTTCATATTCTGGTTCTTGTGAAATGCCATCCAAAATCACTACATTTGAACGGGCGTGTTTATTTAAAACCTTTTTTCGTCGAGTACACAAATACCGTGTATCCCATTCAAAAGAATCCATTTCTTCCAATAATTTGTTATGCTGCTCATCATTCAAATAGTTGCGAATAATCAACACTCCTGCATCAAACCCGTGCAGATTAAAACTATTGTATTCGGCATCACCACCCATTGCATTTAAATTATGAGCCGCTTTGCGCAATTCATCGGTCGTAAAACCCGAACCAATGGCACCCAATTCTCCAACCATTTCCATACCAACATGATTTTCACCAGCGTCACCAAGCGTCAAAGCGATTCTGTGAGCCATTTCTAATGGAATTTCCAATGGAATATATACTTAATAAGACTAATAAGATCATTGATAAAATCAAATTTTACCGTTATGTAAATGGTAATAGTAAAATATTCACTGTTTAATATAAAATATAACCATGTCTAAATTCTTTAATAGTCTTGGTGTACGGGCGTATATTTTATTTGAGTATTAATATATGTATGTATATTATAATGACAATATACGATTTTCCTAAGATAAATTCATCAAAATTATTAGACGACGTTACTTTAATATTTATTACATCGCCTATCCCGTCACATCCAGACGCTTCATTAATGGAGACTTGTATTGAAAGTATGAAATCAACCAAATATAATTTTTATGAAACGGTCATATCCTATGATTGTCCTAAAGGTCCAAATAAAGATTACAATAAGTATAAAAACTATGTAAAAAAAAAATATCCTAAATTCACTCATTTAGAGAGAAAAACGCATGGTCATTTTATAGGAACATTGAATAACGCTCTCCGCTATTGTAAAACTAAATATTTCTTATTGGTTCAACACGATGTTAAATTAGTAGGAGGCGAATTTCCTATAAAAAAAATATTAAAGTGTAAATTTGACTGGAACATAATATTCACGCATCATAAAAAAAATGGACTTACTGAGCCTACTCATTGGTTTCCTATTATAAAAAAAACCCGTAAACCAGTCCCCTCTTTTCTTCTAAAAACGTTTGGATGGAGTGAAAGAATATTTATAGCTGATACAAAGTTTTTGCGAGATAAAATTGATGAAATAGAGCATGAGAAAAAGTCATCAAAATTTGTTGAGAGTGTTTTTCATAAAGAATTTGATAGAAAGTTTAAAAAATTAGAAAATATTAAAACATATAAAGACTTACCTAAAAAATCTAAAAATCAAAAAGAATATGATGGATATTGGAAAGAGTGGCAATGTTATGCCGTGAAGTCTAAAATTTGTTATCATACCCATCTTTTCGGGAGAACCCATAAATGATTATAAATTTAGTTACTAAATAAAAAACGTATTAATATTTTCTTTTGTTTTCACGTTTTATACCTCTTTAATCTCAAATTATTTTAATCAATAGTGTTGCGTTGTTGCTTTTTTTCTTATTGTGCTCCATTCGTGTCAAATACTCCTTGTTCGATTCACCAGGAGGGGTTTTTCGGAAGTAAACCTTAAATCCGGTCCCGTGGGTGACGATGACCGCCGCCATAACATCCTCATTTTGACTTAAAACCGCTTCGACTACCTGCAAAGCGTCCGCGAACGAGTGCGTTTTTGGGTGAAGTGCGCCTCGTTTGACGAACTTTGTTGCGATTTGAGCGACTCCTTCTGTCTGCGGAAGGTCCTTCAGGAGCGCATTTTGTCCTGGAAAAGCATCACTTTTGGTGTGTTGGGTGAAGGAGAAAGAGAGCATTATTCTTAGACTTTGAGTTGGTATAGGGGACGTATTAATACTAATATACTTCTATACTAATTAATCAAATTTTTTTATAACCCCTTTATACAAATTAACCTTTATAGTTATTATTCTATTAATAATTATAAATATTATGTACTCAATTTATGAGATAGTCTTAAATTCCCCAACCGAAATAATATTCTTCATTAATAGGCTCTTTGATTTAACCTAAATATTGGACTCAGTGAACTATTTTAACTAAGGTTTCGGTGATCTTTTTCATATCAATCGTAAGATTTTCCATAGAGAGTCCTATATAATTTACATCCGAAAAATATGCCAGTCGGGAATAGCATATATTTACATCTTCCTTTGATAAAAATTCAATGTACCAAGAGTCTGGTTTCATAGCTATTATATGGATACCCGCCGCTCCGTGTGGGGCAAACACAAACTTCGCCTTATTAAATATTTGATGCTGTTCAGTTAAAGATGGGAGTTGCGAATCATCGTGAATATAGAGTTCTAAATCACTGCTCCTACAAAATTTTTTTAGTAGGACCTCAAGTTCAGAGTAGTTACGTAGGGTGCGACGGTTCGTTCTTTTAATTAAAATAACATATTTATAATCACATTTTTCAAGTGGTGTATGAACTATATCCCGTAACCAACGAATTTGACTAAAGTATGGATTACCACATTTACCCATTCTAGGTATATACATTTTTTTAGCGTAAACAGAACCTGTTATTAATTGTGACGATGGGATATTTATTAGGTTAAACCAATTAACAACATATGGTTTAATATTAGAAACGTGGATTTTACTATTATCCAAGATATTTTTTGGAATTGATTTTAAAGCAACCAAAGCCTCGAATGGAAAATGCCAAATTTCTCCCGCCCATAACGCTGCAATACTTATAACGCTGTCTTCTTTAGAAATTTTACCCACAAATGCGTTATTAGTATTACCGCATACGCAACCACCATTTATAAAGATTCGTTTGTCCGAATTAATGATTATACCATTTATATTAACCAATGCTTTATTCAAAACAATATAGTCGTTATTATACGAATCAGTAGTAAATAGTTGTTCGTTTTTAATATAGCGTTCGGCGATATTTTTGTAGAAATCTCGGTGATTTTGTCGCAATGACTTGATACAACCGTCGTCAAATGTAAATTTACGTGTAGGATTAAAAATTATATCCTTCTGACTATCTGTATGGTATTCCAAATTATCCACGTGGTCAAATATAAACTTACTCATTACTATAGCATAGTAATAAATATTTAAATGATTATTAATTCTCATTAAATACATTATTTTGGTTAGGTTTTGTGACCAATTTATGAGATAGTCTTAAATTCCCAACCGAAATAATATCATCAACCAACTACCCCTTTTACTAGCATATTCATCATTCATTGTCGCCTTAATTTTACCTAAAACATTATGTATAAATCTGCTGCCTGTATACACAAAATATAAACTATAATTATTATTTAAATAATAATTAATAATATTATTTAAATATGAAAATTTTAGGAGATCATAACAAGGGTTTATTTTCGGATAAAAAACATAAAAAGGGTAATATAATACATAAATTAATGGGTCCTATTTATGAAAAACCCTCACAGACGACGATAGAAATAGGGACAAACGCTCATGTAGATGATGAATATGGTATTTATATGAATCATTCTTTTTCTCCCAATTGTATTATTAAAGAAGGTTGTATCGTTGCCTTATGTGATATAGATGAGAACAATGAATTAACCTTTAATTATAATGTAAATGAAACCTTAATGGCGTGTCCTTTTGTAGATAATGTAACGAATGATAATGTATCTGGGAAGGAACTTAATTATATATGCTCCTAATTACGAAGTTTCTAATCTAGGAAATATTACATTTTAGAAATAGTGGTGACTTTTATAACGAACAGTGTCGGTATTTCAATTGATAATTAATTATTATTATATGAATCCTATTTAAATTCTCCAACCGATATAATATCATCAATCAACTCCCCCTTTTTACTAGCATATTCTTCATTCATCGCCGCCTTAATTTTACCTAAAACATTATCTTCTGTATAAATCTGCTGCTGTATATACGCATTAACATCTTTATTTTTCCAAATAATTTTACTCATATAATTCATGTCAGCGGGGGTGATATGGGTATAACTAGGAACTGGGCAAGAAATAGAACTCAGGATCCTTAAATGACGGGGTAAATGTGTTTGTAATTTTAAATATGTCTGTCGTGATTCGTTTGATAATTCCGCGAGACATATATTGTATAATCTCTCATCTAAATTAAACTTTTTTTTATTATATACGACCCCGTATCCCATATATGTTTGTGAAAACAAATCCGCCATTAGTCCTGATATAATTTGTTCCTGTTTTAATTTACCACCCATCAAGGCAACTATATTGCATAAATTAGAAAACATTAATGTGTTTATCGTAAGATCGGGGCGTACATCTATTTTATGAACTAATTTACTTAGAGTAGATTTAATAAATTGTTTTGAGGTAAAACCAAGCATTTTACGCATATGAGTATTAAAATCTTTATGATTAGCACCCTGTAAAGAGGTTACAATATCTGATATATGCGGATGACTTTTATTTAAACCCTGTCCAAATATAATAAGTGACCGAGTCAACGTGTTACTTCCTTCTACAGTAATACCTACAGGACCCGCCTTATAAAACTTAGATATAAAATTATTCTCTCCTTGACATATCGCACTTCCCGCATGAACATCCATAGCATTAATTATAACTTCCTTTCCTCTTTCAGTTGTTTGTTCCTTCATTATCGCACTTAATACAGATGGTTTAGAACCGCTATCTAATATAGCATTAGTTAATCTAACACTATTATCAATAAGAAGCGTATTATAAACAATTTTAAATAATTTTTCTTGTACTCCTTGCATTTTATTTAATGGAATTTTAAACTGAGTTCTTAAATCAGTATAACCAGTAATTCCATATGTGGTTGCTAAACACGCTCCTAGGGAACTGGCAGGGAGAGAAACCCCTCGCCCAGCCGCAAGACACTCCATTAACATTTTCCATCCTTCGCCGACGTTATCAGGGCCACCAATAACGTCCTCCATATCAATGTCAATAGTTCCTTTTAAAGTTCCATTTGGAAATCCTACATCAAGTGGGTTATGATAATTAGAATTATCCAAATCAGTATATTTATCTTTTTCCAAAAGAGCAACGGTTATACCAGGTTCACCTGATGATAATAAATTATCGGGGTCTGTTACATTTATAGCAATTCCTATTAAATTTGCTATAGGCGCCAAGGTAATATATCTTTTATCGAGAGTTACTCTGATTTTTATGACACCATCTATTTTAATAACCTTTCCTACATCTAAACCTTTACCTCCTGCATCTGAACCATTTTTGGGTCCTGTTAGACCAAAGCAAGGGATATATTCACCATTTGACAATTTCGGTAGATAATATTTTTTTTGTTCTTCTGTACCATAATGCTGTAATAGTTCTCCTGGACCCAATGAATTCGGTACCATCACCGTGACTCCTATAGCGGGATTAATACTAGATAATTTTACTAAAATTCTGGATTGAGTTTCTACAGGCAATTCTAAACCACCGTATTCTTGTTTTATTATATACGAGAATGCTTTATTTTCACAAAGATTTTTTAATACCTTCTGATTCATTGTGCCATTAAATACTTCCTCGTGCTGGAGTTTACTACACATGTCTATTAACTCGTTGTCTAAATAACTAGTTTTTTTATTCTCTAATTGTAAAAGATTATTCATATTAACTTTGCCAGACATAATTTCTCTATCAACCGAAACCGTACCACTTCTAAGAGCAATCAGTTCAGTTTTAGATATCCGCGGAAGTAATTTTTGTGCAATATTAAAAATTTTAGACATAAGTTATATTTTATTATTTGACAGTTAGTTTTAATATTTGATAAAATTGTTAAAATATTAATATGTTTCTACCCAATTGTAGATAGCATGTATGTTACTTTCTGTGAATGTAGTCATAAATTCACCTTGATTGTTTAAATAGTTGGACTAAAGAAAATATCAAGTATTCGTAATCCATTATCATTAAATTATTATATATATATATTATATAACATGTATTCTAAAATTGTCAATCCCAATACTGGTAGAAAAGTTTCTACAAAAAGTAAATTAGGACAGAAGATATTAAGAAAATATATTAATTCACTATATTATATTAATAAAGGGGGGTCAGCATCACCCGCACCATCTTCGCCAACCACGCCGAAGAAGAATTCTAAAGCCGTATTGGCCGCAGCCGCCCGCTTCGCCGCAGCAGGGTTTGGGGCCGCACGAGCCCGGAGGGTAACCAAGCCGAAGAAATCTAAAGCCGCATGGGCCGCAGTCTTCGCCGCGCAATCCGCTAAGGCAGCAGCAGGGTTTGGACCGGGGCCTCCGCTTCCAAGCACGCCGACGACAGGATTCCCGTCTCTCCTTGCACCTGTGCCAACCACACCGACGACAGGATTCCCGTCTCTCCTTGCACCGCCAACCACACCGACTACAGGATTACCGTCTCCCTTCGCTGCGCCAACCACACCGACGACAGGATTACCGTCTCCCGGCTTGATCGCTGCTGCCGCTGCGATGCCGGCAACCACACCGAATCAGTGGGCCGCCTATGCCGCAGCCTTCGCCGCGCAGCAAGCGCGCCGGACTCGGGCTCCAGTAGGGTTTGGACCTGCACCTGCGCCAATCACACCGAAGAAATCTAAGCGCGGGGTAATTGGGAAAGCATTGCTGCGCCTCCACTGGACATCACCCCCTATTAGGACTTTCCACGGTGTTACATGGCATTCTTTTGGCGATATTGAAACAAATGTACAGAAACATAAATTTAAAGATCTTCCTTATGACATATATTTAAAACGCGGGAACGCCGTTTTTACCGGTTCTAAATTACCCGCCACCTCATTACCTGATGGGTCGCACGTTGCCGTACCACCAAATCAAATAACACCTCTGTCAGACGAAGATCAGATTAAGGAAACTATACGGTTACTACTTGGTAAAGGGGTTTAAAATACTTATCTGTATAATTTTAATCTTAATTAATCCTTCAAAATAAATTAATAAAATGCCTGGTATTAAATAATAGAATTTTGAAAAATTTGATATTTTAACTCAAACAAATTTAAAATATTAAATACTATAATGCCTAATTGGAAAGTAATAAAAGTAGTCCTACCACCTGAAATTAATACGCATGATAAATTGACTCGGTTTATGGAATCCAGATTCACTCTAAATACAGAGTTCAAAGGAACACCTATTAGACTGCGACCAGGTGTGATTAAACCTCTTGGTAAAGAATTTCTAGGAAATGCCCTTGATGATGGACTAGGAGATATTTATTTAGTGAAAGTAAATCCAATCTTTATGGGAATACAATCCCATGACCGTCGTCATGGGACTAAAGATTCTTGGTCTATGCTAAAATGCCCCCTAAAATATATGAAAAATGGTAGTTGGTGCAGAGGACTATCATCCAATATGAAGAATTTTATTCAGAAAGTTACCGATCACCTTTATATGAATGGTGAATATCATTGTGACGTGACGACGTCCGGGGGAAGTTTTGGTTCTGGGAACCAATATCACGGAAAAACTAGTGACCCTGGAATACATGTCCAGGTTGTCCCTGCGAAAAATAAGGTCACAATTCCAGAGTATACAAAATATGGAATCCCAACACACTCTTTCGGTGCTACCTATGACAAACAACCTTATTTTAGTTTCGGCGAAAACGCACCAGTAATTAATGACATGGATGAAGCAACATTGAAATGTCTCATTGAAAGTTACACATATCTTTGCCAATACGACAATCATAATAACAGAGAGGCATATGATCTGGGACAGTTTTTGAAACTCCTTCATCAAGGTGGATTCAAGTATATGGTTCATAAAAATTATGGAGGGGGTATTCATATTGTAGAGGAACTTCAATATTGTGTTATGCAAATAGGCACCCCTCCATATGATGCTCCTCAACAATTACCTATTAAAACAGGGGCTGGTGAGCATATTCCCGTGTGCCTTATTGGACGAGAAAATTTTGAAAAAGTATCGATTGACGCGATTTGTAAGTGGGGCGTTCATTTCGGTATGTACTCCGCTTTAAAACCCGGGAGAATGTATGTACTTAGTCGCCAAGAACCAACAGGTATTAAACATTATTGGGTATCGCCCGCTCTTGTAGCAGGTGGTTTCATCTATCGTCCAAAATCTGGAACCGAGTGTGAGAATTTTGGTTGTGTTGTATTTCCATTTGGAACTACATTTAATGAACAAAAGCGCCAAGGCGTTGCGAGGTCTGCAGATGTTAAATCCCGGTGTATTACGTGTTTCGAGGATAATTGTGCTACAATTGGATTTACCTGCGCGGGACATAAACATCACTTTCTATGTGCCAAACCAGAATGTGCTGCGGCTAAACGAAACTTTGCCACAGGTAGTCACCGCCGTACACCATTTAATGGTGTTAATAAAATGTATGTATGTCCTATTTGTCGGTCGGAACACAACAACTTTTCGTAAAATAGAATTGCTTTACTAAATATAATTTTAACTATTAAAATATGTAATTATAATAAATGAAAATAGGTATTTTAACTAAACCTGCTGACACTTTTTTTTCGAATGGATGCAATCAACAATCACTTTTTGTATATGAGACTATAGAACAAATACCTAATACAGAATGTATTCTTTTAGTTAAAGGGGACCAACAAATACTAGATAAACATACATTAAATATTGAAAAAAATTTACATAATCTTTCCTCATTTGATATAATCATCTTTCTTTCGCATAAAATAACAAACGTCTCCGCATTAAAAATTATTAAATCACAAAATATTAAAATTATATCCTACAATTGTGGAAATAAATATTATATTTACCAAGAAGATATTATTTTTGACAAACATAATTATATAACGGACTCCTCGTATTATAAGTATTATAACGAAATATGGTCTATACCTAATTATACAAAAGATAAATATTTTTATGAAACCTTGTATAATATTAAATTTAAAACAGTCCCATATGTATGGAATACCACATTAATAAAAGGCTATAGGGATATCCATTATGACGCCCAAAATATAACAAATAATACTAAAATGTTATTAATATGTGAACCTAATTCTCAAATAACAAAAACCTGCATGGTACCTCTTATGATATGCGAAAGATTATACAACAGTGGATATAAAAATATTAAAATATTATTATTATCTAAACCCGAAACTAATCAATTTAAAATTTTTTTAGCAACACTCAATATTTATAAAAATAATCGCGTAGAACTTTATCCAAGATTAGTATATTTTTCCATTATTAAACAGTTAAAGGACAAAGGGTCAGATATATATCTGGTTTCACATCACCGTGATAATCCTCTGAATTTTCTTCACTTAGAGACGTTATATATGGGATATCCTTTAATACATAATTGTGAATACTATAAAAATTCTGGATATTACTATACTAATATTAAAGAAGGTGCTGAAAAATTAGAATATGCTATTAACAATCACCATACTAATATTTTAGAATATTCAATTTCAACTCAAAAAACTTTGCATAAATTTTCCCCTGATAATAATACGAATATAACACTTTACAATCATCTTTTAAATAATATAACGATTGATAGGGATCTTTTGAGTAATATTAAAGGACCTAAAATTATGTCTTGTATTACAAATATTATTGTAAATCCGACACACGGTTTTGGAAATAGAATTCGATTTTTAAATACCGTGTATCAATTGTCTAAACACTTTAATAAAAAACTGTATATTTTATGGACAGAGGAGGAATGTTGTAAAATAAAATTCGAGGATATAATAAATAAAATACCTGGTGTAGAAATATTAAAAAATGATATTAACTCTTTAGATTATATATATTTTGGACCCAAGCATTTAAATGATATTATTAACCTTTCTGGGAATCGAAAGTATGATTATTTATTATTGCGCGGCGGGCATGAATTTAAATTAGACACTATAAATGAAGGCGACTTTATTAAATCTAAATCCATATTTTATAAAAGTATTGTTTGGTCTAATAAAGTTAATAAATTAGTTAACGA
>Ga0209710_1003664_pt1 | contig 10278 bp, 5 predicted proteins | sample ArcticOcean_MG_C_5_FD_187436 | JGI IMG/M metagenome (GOLD analysis project Ga0209710, IMG submission 187436) | Marine microbial communities from western Arctic Ocean - ArcticOcean_MG_CB4_138 (SPAdes) (version 2) | ecosystem: Environmental > Aquatic > Marine > Oceanic | place: Arctic Ocean: Canada... | reverse complement strand
GAGAAATGAAATTGAATTTGATGATGATGTACTAATAATTGATCCTAAATCAGATGCTGAGAAAAATAATAGAGAAAAGTACGGAACTAGTTTTTGGAATAAAAGAAAAAGAAAAGGAGTAACTCTGTTGGATTCAATAGATAAAATGAAACAGAGAAATTATTATGCAGGGATGATGCTTAGTAGTGGTGATGTTGATGCTTTAATTTCTGGTTATTCTAGAAGTTATCCAGCCACATTCAAGCCTGTTATTGAAACAATTGGAAAGTCTAAAGGAATAAGTAAGGTTGCTACAACGAACCTTATGATTACAAATAAAGGTCCTTTGTTTTTTTCCGATACTTCAATAAATATTGATCCATCTCCAAAAGATCTGGCTATAATTGCAAAAATGACTGCCGAAACTGTAAAAATGTTTGGGATTACACCAGCCATTGCTATGGTTTCTTATTCTAATTTTGGATCGTCCCCTCATCCCATGGCATCTAAAGTAAATCAAGCAGTTAAATATTTACATAGGTATTTCCCTGATTTATGTGTAGACGGAGGGATTCAAACTGATTTTGCATTAAACAAGGAAATGCTTTCTAATAAATTTGAGTTTTCTAAATTATCAGGAAAAAATGTAAACACTCTTATTTTCCCAAACTTAGATTCTGCAAATACAAATTATAAATTAGTAAAAGAACTTGATAAGGCGTTATCAATTGGACCAATAATGATGGGGATGTCAAAAGCTGCACATATTATTCAACTTGGAGCTAGTGTAGATGAAATGGTTAACATGTCTGCTTTAGCTGTAGTTGATGCACAAAAAAAAATAAAACTTAAGTTATGATAACTCAAATAAAAGGAAGGTTAGTAGAAAAATCACCAACAGAGCTAGTTATTGATTGCAATGGATTGGGGTATTTAGTTAATATATCTTTAAATACATTTTCTTTAATTTCAGATTCAGAAAATATATCACTATTTACGCATCTTCAAGTCAAAGAGGACTCTCATACTTTGTTTGGTTTTTATGAAAAAACAGAACGAAATCTTTTTAGAAAATTAATATCAGTTTCTGGAATTGGAGCAAGCACTGCTAGAACAATGTTATCTTCATTAAATCCAGAAGAAATTCAAAGAGCAATACTTTCTGAGGATGTTTCGACTATTCAATCTGTAAAAGGGATAGGTCTTAAAACAGCTCAAAGAGTTATAATTGAACTCAAAGACAAAGTAAGTTTAATCAATGAAGGCTCAGGGTTTAGTGTTGATTTTGCTAATTCTAAAAGAGAGGAATCCTTATCTGCTTTAGAAGTTTTAGGATACAGCAGGAAACAAACCACAAAGGTTGTAGATAAATTAATAAGTGAAGTTTCTGAAATTTCCGTGGAAGAGATTATTAAAAATGCTTTGAATAAATTATAATGTATTGATTAGACTTGTTTTAAATAAAAGGATCCTTTTTCTTTCTTTTGTTTTAATAGCATTATTTAATAATAATGTTTTTGGACAAAAGGTTGTCCGTTTGGACACTATTGAAAACATAGTTTATCTAGGAAATTTTAAATTAAAAACTCCGTCATTATTTAAGTCAAAATATACTTATGATCCAATTTCAAATAAATATATATATCAGACAACAGTTGGGGAGATAGATGTTGGAATTCCTCTTGTATTAACACCAGAACAATATAGAAAAAGAATTAGGGAAGAAAATATTAAAAATTATTTTACCGAAAAAATTGATTTACTAAAAGATGAAGATGCGGAGGATGTTTCTAAACTTAAAAATTTACTTCCTGATTTATATGTAAATTCTAATTTTTTCCAATCCATATTTGGCGGAGATAAGATTGAATTAATTCCACAAGGGTCTATTTCAATGGATATAGGCGCTAGATATCAAAAAAGTGACAACCCTTCAATTCCATCTAGAAATCAAAGTAATATTGGCTTAGATTTTAATCAAAACATTAGTCTTAGCATGAATGGAAAAATTGGTGAAAGACTTAGTATTAGTTCAAATTATGATACTCAATCTACATTTGATTTTCAAAATTTATTAAAGCTTGATTATACTCCAACTGAGGATGATATTATCCAAAAAATTGAGTTAGGAAATGTGAGTATGCCTTTAAGTGGTTCATTGATCTCAGGTGCTCAAAGTTTATTTGGTTTCAAGACTCAATTAAAGTTTGGCAACACTAATATTACTGCTGTTTTATCGGAACAAAGATCTGAATCTCAAACTGTTGTTTCGAAAGGAAGTGGAAGTTTTGAAGAATTTTCAATATTACCTTTAGATTATGATGAAAATAGACACTTTTTTCTAGGTCAATATTTTAGAGATAAATATGAGAAAACTGTAAAAACATATCCCTATTTAAATACTCAAATAAAGATTTCTAGAATTGAAGTTTGGGTAACCAACCGTTCAAGTCAAACACAAAACGTAAGGAATGTCATTGGTTTTCAAGATTTAGGAGAGTCAAATCCTGAAAAAACACAATTAGATCAATATTATGCTAATTTTTTCTTAAAACCAGGTATAAATACTTATCCAGACAATTCAGTAAACAAATTAGATCCAGATGAAATTGGAAATGGGCTTTTAAATTTATCTATAAGAGAAATATCAAAATCAAAAGAAGGTTTTGGATCTATTTCTAATTTAGTAAATGAAGGCGTTGATTATTCGGTTTTAGAAAACGCACGTAAACTGGATAGTAATGAATACAGTCTTCATGACAAGCTGGGTTACATTTCTTTAAATCAGCCTCTAAATAATGATGAAATTTTAGCTGTTGCTTTTCAATATAGTGTTGGAGGACAAGTTTATCAAGTTGGGGAATTTGCCAATGATGGAATTGATGCAACATCACTTTCTAATCAGTCCGGTCAACAACAAATCTCCAATAACAGTTTAATCGTGAAATTACTAAAAAGTAGTATCACTAATGTGAATCAACCTATATGGGATTTGATGATGAAAAACATTTATTCTTTAGGTTCTCAAATTAATAAAGAGGATTTTAAACTTAATATTTATTACAGTAATCCTTCTCCATTAAATTATATTCAACCCGTTGACCAATCATCATGGCCAGAAAATATTAATGGAAAGACGTTATTGTCTTTATTTAACTTGGATAATCTAAACATGAATAATGATGTCCAAAAAGGCGGAGATGGATTCTTTGATTTTGTGTCAAACGTTACCATTGACTCAAGAAAAGGATTGGTTATTTTCCCCTCAATAGAACCTTTTGGAAAGTACTTATTTGACAAACTAAAGTCTCCAAATAGTGGAGGTGAGGATTATAATAATCTTTCTACATATAATTTAAACCAACAAAAATTCGTTTACAACGAGATATACGATTCATCTAAAATTGAAGCAGAAAAAGAGTCAGAAAAAAACAAGTTTGAAATTAAAGGATCATATAAAACAACAGGTGAAGTTGGAGGAATAGCCATAGGACAATTTAATGTACCTAGAGGTTCTGTAAAAGTTACAGCCGGCGGAAGAGTACTTCAAGAAGGACTAGATTATACGGTTAATTATCAAGCGGGCAGAGTCCAAATACTGGATGAATCTTTAAAAAACTCAAACGTTCCAATCGAAATATCAACTGAGAGTAATTCTTTTTATTCACAACAGAAGAAAAGATTTTCAGGAATTAATGTGGAACATAAGTTTAATGAAAACTTTATTATTGGAGGAACATTGATGAATCTAAGCGAAAGATCAATTAGCCAAAAAGCAAATTATGGAGTTGAACCTGTAAATAATACAATGATAGGTTTTAATGGAACGTATTCTTCAAAAGTTCCCTTATTAACTAGATTGGTAAATAAATTACCCAATATTAATTCAGATGTTGAATCTAATATCTCTTTTAAAACAGAGTTTGCTTATCTGCATTCTGGGACTCCAAAAAACTCTGGATTTGATAATGTAGCAACTGTTTATGTTGATGATTTTGAGGGTTCGGAAACAAACATTGATTTAAAAGACACATCTTCTTGGAAGCTATCTAGCACACCCTTTGGAGTGGATGGTTCACAATTTGGAACAGATGATCTAAGAACTGGTTTTAATCGAGCAAAACTTGCATGGTATAATATTGATCCAATTTTTTACACTAGTCAAAGACCTAGCGAAGTTGATGATAACGAGCTTTCTAAAAATGAAACAAGAAGAATTTTTATTGAAGAAATTTTTCCTCAGCAGGATATAATTGAGGGTCAATCCAGGATTCAAAACACTTTTGATCTTAGTTTTTTTCCAACTGAAAAAGGACCATATAATAATAATATAGCTCAAGATTTTCTTAATGATTCAAAAAGTAAATGGGGAGGAATTACTAGAGATTTGTCGTCAACTAATTTTGAAAAATCTAATGTAGAATTTATTCAATTTTGGCTTTTAGATACTTTTAGTGAAAATGAATCAAACTCTAATAGTTTAGGGAATTTAGTTTTAAACCTTGGGAACATTTCTGAAGATATTTTAAAAGATGGTAAAAAATTATATGAAAACGGATTGCCAACTAGTAATTCTCAGGAGATAGTTAATGAATCAAATTGGGGTAAAACACCCGCAACTCAATCTTTAATTTATTCATTTGATTCAGACGAAAACAATAGAGTTTTACAAGATTTGGGTTATGATGGTTTAAATGATAATCAAGAACTTGAAAAATATAACAATGGATCTACCATAGATCCAGCTGGAGATAATTACCAATATTATATTGATGCTAATGGAGGAATTTTAAACAGATATAAAAATTATAATGGAACTCAAGGTAATTCGCCTATTAATGTCAGTGATAATGGAAGAGGATCTACCACAGTCCCGGACAATGAAGATGTAAATCAAGATAACACAATGAACACAATTGACAGTTATTTTGAGTACAGTGTGCCCATTACCAAGAATATGAAGGTTGGAAACCATCCTTTTATAAGTGATATCAGAAATGACGTAAAGGTTGATCTTCCTAACGGAAATTCAACTACTACAAGATGGATTCAGTTTAAAATACCCGTCTCTAGTCAATTTTATAAAAGCAGTAAATACAGCTCGTTTTTTAAAGCAGTTAATGGGATAGATAACTTGAGGTCTATAAGATTTATGAGAATGTATTTAGAAGGGTTTTCAAAACCGGTAACCTTTAGATTTGGAACTCTAGATTTGGTTAGAAGTGAATGGAAAAGATATACGAAAAATTTAAATGAAAGTAATATTAGCTATCCTAACACATCAATTGAAATAGGATCGGTTAATATTTTAGAAAATGAAAACAGAACTCCCGTTAATTATATTTTACCCCCAGGTGTTGAAAGAGAAGAGATAAATTCAAACAGTACTATTATTAGACAAAATGAGCAGTCGCTTTCTATTAAAGTAAATGATCTTCAACCAAAAGATTCAAAAGGGGTTTACAAGATTATTGATTTCGACATGAGGCAATATAAATCTTTAAAAATGTTTATTCATGCAGAATCAATTGAAGGAAGTAATAAACTTCCAGGTGAGGGAGCTGATGAAGAACTAGATAAAAGGTTAGTAGCTTTTTTAAGGATTGGATCTGATTTGAAAGATAATTATTATCAAATTGAAGTCCCTTTAAAACCAACATCCTATAATTCTGGTAGCTCAAACAGATTTAGTGCGGATCAAGTTTGGAATCCAGATTTCAATTCAATTGATTTTTCTTTAGAAAAATTAACACAGATTAAAGCAAAAGCGATTAGTCAGAATAATCTTTCTGAGGTGTTGTATTTTAATGATGATTTAGAAATAATTAATGAATTTTCCAATATTTCAGGTCTTCCAGGTGATAAAAAATACAAGTATGCTATTAAAGGGAATCCAACAATAGGGTCAATTAAAAACATTATGATAGGGTTAAAAAACCCTTCCCAATCTAACGGAGATATTTTAAGTGGAGAGGTTTGGTTTAATGAACTTAGACTTTCGGAGATAGATGGTAAAGGAGGTTGGTCAGCATTAGCTTCAATGGATGCCAATTTAGCAGATTTTGCAAAAATTTCACTATCTGGAAAAATGTCTACAATTGGATTTGGTTCAATAGATAAATCACCTAATCAAAGAAGTCGAGAAGAGTTAAAACAATATGGATTAATTAGTAGTTTAAATTTAGGCCAATTGTTGCCAAATAAATGGGAAATTCAAATTCCAGTTTCATATAGTATTTCTGAAGAATTTTCAACACCAGAATACGATCCCTTTTATCAAGATATTAAATTAGAGGATCGTATAAATTCAGCTACAAGAAATTCTCAAAAAGATTCAATAAAAAATCAAGCAATTAGCTATAGAAAAGTAAGTAGTATTAATTTGTTAGGTGTTAAAAAAAATAGATCTGCCGAGCAAAAAGAAAGGGTTTATGATATTGAAAACTTTGATTTTTCGTATAGCTATAATCAAGAGCTTCAGCACGATTATGAAATCGAAAATTTCACAAAAAAAACAGCAAGAGTAAGTTCTTCATATAACTATTCATTTAATCCTTTTGTTATTTCTCCGTTTAAAAAAATTAAATTTTTAGAAAACAATAAATATTTAGAGTGGATAAAGGAATTTAATTTTAACCCCTTGCTTTCAAGCTTTAGTTTTGATACTAATATTAACAGGACTTTTAATAGTCAAAGATTTAGAGATATTTATATTGAGGGTGCTGACTCTTCTAATCAAATTGCACTTCCTGAAATTCAACAGAGGAATTTTTTGTTTGATTGGAATCTTAGTTTGAGTCAAAATTTAAGTAATTCGTTAAGAATTGATTTTTCAGCTTCCAATAATAGTGTTGTTAAAAATTACTTTGAAACGGATATTGTTGGTGATCAGATAGTTAATAAAGAGTTAGATATTTGGGATGGATTTTGGAATACAGGGGAAGCTAATTCTCATAACCAATCCTTTGGAGTGACTTACGAGCTGCCATTCAAATTATTTCCTTTCATAAATTTTATTTCAAGTTCATATAATTATTCTGGAGATTTTAATTGGGAAAGAGGATCTGATGCGATGGCATTAGTTGAAGATGAACAAGGAAATATTTTAGGAAATGTTAATACTGTTCAGAACTCAAATAGTCAGTCTTTAAACGTGACATTTAATATGTCTAAATTATATAGAAATCTAAAATTAGAAAAGAAGAAAAAACCAAAAAATTCAAAGGAAAAATTGACCAACTCAGTAATAGGTTTTGTTACAGGCTTGTCCCGTTTTAAATTGAATTATACTGAAAATAGCGGAAAAGTATTACCTGGATATATGGAAACGTTAGGGTTTTTAGGCACATCTAAGCCCTCAATGGGATTTGTCTTTGGAAGTCAGTCTGACATTAGGTTTGAGGCAGCAAAAAACGGATGGTTAACTAATTTTCCAAGTTTCAACGAGCAATTTACTCAAGTTCATAATACTAAATTTGATGTTTCGGCTGAGATAAGCTGGATTGATGATTTGAAGATATCATTAAAAGCAAACAGAAAGTATTCAGAAAACTATTCTGAAAATTTTATTATAATTGATAATGAGTATAATGCTTTATCACCTAATTCTTTTGGAAATTTTGAAATTTCTACTATACTAATTAATACTTCGTTTTCAAAAAGCAATGAAAACATCTCCGAAACTTTTGAAAATTTTCAAAACAACAGATTGGTTATTGCCCAAAGATTAGCCGCATTAAACGGAGATGTTTCTGGAGATATTGATGAATTTGGATTTCCAATTGGTTATGGAAAAAACAATCAATCAGTACTTATTCCAGCTTTTTTGTCAGCCTATTCGGGAAAAAATCCAGAAAGTATTTCATTAAATGCAATTTCAAAAACTCCTTTACCTAGTTGGTCACTTTCATATAGTGGACTTATGAATATTGATTTTATTAAAGAACGATTTAAAAGATTTAGTTTGGGTCATGCTTATAGATCAAGTTATACGTTAAATAATTTTAAATCTAATTTAGAATACGATTCTGAAAACACTCAATTGACAGATGATTCAGGAAATTACATCAACGAATTCTTATACACTAATGTGAATTTAGTTGAACAATTCAATCCTCTTTTAAAGATTGATATGGAGCTAAACAACTCTCTTCAAATAGTAATGTCATTAAAAAAAGACAGGGCCTTGTCTTTAAGCTTAGATAATAATTTATTGACCGAGTCCTCGGGAACAGATTACTCAATTGGACTTGGATATAGAATTAAAGATTTGAAATTTACTAACAGGGTGGGTGGAAAAAGAAAAGTTTCTAAAGGAGATTTAAATATTAAAACAGATTTAAACTTTAGAGACAACATTACTATAATAAGAAACTTAAATATTCTTGATAATAAAGTTACAGCTGGTCAAACTATGTGGTCTTTAAAGACATCTGCAGATTATAATTTAAGTAAAAGTTTTAATGCAATCTTTTTCTACGATCACTTGTTTTCTAAGTTCGCTATATCAACTGCATTTCCCATGACGACAATTCGTGCAGGGATGACTTTAAGGTACAGTTTTGGTGAATAATTTTTTATGAATAAATAGATTTTAGAATTATATTCGCTTAAATAAATTTTTTAAAATGGAAATTAAACCTGAACTAAAATATACAAAAGATCACGAGTGGATTTCAATAGATGGAGATAGTGCTACTATTGGAATTACTGATTATGCTCAAGGTGAGTTAGGTGATATTGTATATGTAGAGATAGAGACTTTAGGAGAACAATTAGACAAAGAAGAAATATTTGGATCTGTTGAAGCTGTTAAAACTGTTTCTGATTTGTTTTTACCAGTATCTGGTGAAATCACTGAAATGAATGAAGGTTTAGAAGATAATCCAGAACTTATTAATGATGATCCCTATGGAGAAGGTTGGATAATTAAAATGAAAATCAGTGATCAAGGTGAATTAACTGATCTATTAAGCGCAGATGCTTACAAAGAACTTATTGGTGCTTAAAAAACATCTTCCATTATTAGTTTTTTTATATACAATAGGAATTATAATTGTATCACTAATTCCAATTCCGAACTTACCCTTACCTGAGTTTAGCTTATTACAGCCTGATAAATTATTTCATTTTATTGTTTATTTTATTATGTTTTTGGGCTGGAAACAATCCAATTTCTTTAAAAAAGACAAACTCTATTTGAAATGTTTAGGGACAGTGTTTTTGGTAGGCTTGTTTACTGAATTTTCACAAGGAACTCCATTTATAGAAAGATATTTTGAACTAGCAGACTTGCTAGCAAACTCACTTGGAATACTTTTTTCTTATGTGATATTTGTTTTATATCCATTTAAAAAGAAACATGCTTAGTTTTTTTTAAAAAAAAAAATTACTTTAGCTGTAATTAATTCAAATTTATGCAGCCTAAAAAAAACCCAAATTCAGATTTAAGAAACTACAGTAGGTTACTGCTTGCGTTTGGCCTTTGTATTGTTTTATTTGTTTCATGGAGAGCCATTGAGTTTAAAACGTATGAGGCAGTGTATGATTATGAATCTTTAAATGTTGATGATGACGATGATGAAGAAATTCCAATTACTGAACAAATAAAAACACCACCACCACCACCACCACCACCTGCTCCTGAAATCATTGAAGTAGTTGAGGATGAGGAAGAAATTGAGGAAACTATAATTGAATCCACTGAAACTGATCAAGAAGAAATAGTCGAAGACGTTGAGGAAGAAGAAGAGGAAATGGACCTTGATATTCCATTTGCTATTATTGAAGATGTTCCTTTATTCCCTGGTTGTGAAAGAGTAGCTAAATCTAAAAGAAGACAATGCTTTCAAGAGCAAATGAATAAGCACATAAGTAAGAACTTTAGATATCCAGAAATTGCTCAAGAAATGGGTATTCAAGGTAGAGTTTTTGTTCAGTTTATGATTGGTAAAGACGGAAATATTAGCGGGGTAAGAACTCGTGGACCAGACAAAAATTTAGAAAAAGAAGCTAAAAGAATAATTGACAAACTTCCAAGAATGACACCAGGAAAACAAAGAGGAAGAGCCGTTAGAGTTCCTTTTAGTATTCCGATTACATTTAGACTTCAATAGTTTTTGAACACCCTTAATTAAATCAGAGAATAATAATTGTTTTCTCTACATTTCTGCATTAACTTTGCACTCTATTTTTTTATATGAATAGCAGTTCAGTTAGTTTGAATACTTCTTTTTTATTTTTTTCAAAATCTTTTTTTGAATTAACTAAGGCTAGACTTGCTATTAGTGTTGTTTTCTC
>Ga0209710_1003662_pt1 | contig 10278 bp, 10 predicted proteins | sample ArcticOcean_MG_C_5_FD_187436 | JGI IMG/M metagenome (GOLD analysis project Ga0209710, IMG submission 187436) | Marine microbial communities from western Arctic Ocean - ArcticOcean_MG_CB4_138 (SPAdes) (version 2) | ecosystem: Environmental > Aquatic > Marine > Oceanic | place: Arctic Ocean... | reverse complement strand
GTTCTTTAATAAAAAGTGAGGATATACTATTATAATTATTGAATTACAACACTTAAAACCATAATAAACTTTAGATATTTAAATGTTTTCTGTTATTTTTCCAGGTCAAGGCTCACAATTAGTAGGTATGGGTAAAGACCTGCACGCCAAATATAGCTTAGTTCAAGATCTATTCAAGGAAGCAGATGATACACTTGGTTTTTCAATATCAAATCTTATCTTAAATGGCCCTAAGGAAGAATTAGACTTAACTGAAAATACTCAACCAGCAATATTTTTGCTCAGTTATTCAATATTTAAGTTAATCAAAGAAGAGTTCATAATTGATTTAGATAAAGCAAAATTTTATGCAGGACATTCTTTGGGAGAGTACTCAGCATTGACTGCTGCTGGCTCATTATCATTTTCAGATACTTTAAAGATATTAAAAATTAGAGGTAACGCAATGCAAAACTCTGTTCCAAAAGGAGTGGGTGGAATGGTGGCAGTTTTGGGTTCTGAAATTGAAATAATAAAAAAAATTATTGATGAAAATAAAGATAAATATGAATGCTTTATTGCGAATGACAATTCCGTAGGCCAAATTGTATTAAGTGGAAAAATAGAAGATTTGGAAAAAATCATGGTTGATTTAAAGGCTTCAAATATTAAAAATATTAAATTACCAGTTAGCGCTCCTTTTCATTGTAAATTAATGAATAGTGCGACACTCATAATGAACGAAGAAATATCAAAATTAAAGTTTAATGAGCCAAAAAATATTCTTATTTCAAATGTAACAGGAAAAGAAATATCTAATTCAAATGAATTAAAAGAATTACTAGTTAGGCAAATCGAAAGCAGTGTTCGTTGGCGCGAGAGTGTTTTATTAATGATTGAGAAAGGTGTTACGGAATTTATAGAAATAGGACCTGGTAAAGTTTTATCAGGATTAATAAAGAGAATTGACAGAAATGTTAAAGTTAGTGCAATAAATTCAGAAGAGGATATAAAGTTAATTAATATCAATGAGTAGTTTAAAAGATAAAAATATTATCGTGACAGGTGCCTCAGGTGGAATAGGTAATTCTATAGTTGAGAGGTTAAACCAAAATGGTGCAAATATTTTAGCTACTGGTACAAGAATTGAAAAACTAGAAGAGTTAAAAGAAAAATTTAATAATATAAAAATTCTTAAATTTGACATTTCTCAACATGATAAAATTGAAGAATTTATAGAAAATGCTACAAAAGAACTTGGTGGGTCATTAGATTGCACTGTTAACAATGCAGGCATTACAAAAGATAATCTAACTATTAGAATGAGCTTAGAAGAGTGGTCAAAAGTAATAAACATTAATTTAACTTCTACATTCTTAATGTGCAAATATTCAATAAAAAAAATGTTAAAAAATAAATCTGGAAAAATTATTAATATAACCTCTGTTGTTGGGCACACTGGTAATGTTGGACAGGCAAACTACACAGCATCTAAAGCAGGCATAGTTGCGATGTCAAAAAGCTTAGCAATTGAATATGCAAAAAAAAATATCAATGTTAATTGCATATCTCCAGGCTTTATAAGCACTGCCATGACAGACCAAATAGATGAAAAATTTAAAGAAACGATAATTGCTAAAATTCCATCTAATAGACTAGGTAAACCTAGGGATATAGCTAATGCAGTTAATTTCCTAAGCTCAGATCAGTCAGACTATATTAATGGCGAAACACTCCATGTTAATGGTGGTATGTATTTGGGTTGACAAAACTACTTTTTGAACTATTAACGAAATATAACAAAAAGGAACATTATGTCAGAAGATATTTCAAACAAAGTTAAAAAAATTGTAGCAGATCACTTAGGTATTGATGAAGCTAAAGTAATGGATGATTCAAGCTTTATAGATGACCTTGGAGCAGATAGTTTAGATACAGTTGAGTTGGTAATGGCTTTTGAAGAAGAATTTGGTTCAGAAATTTCAGATAGTGAAGCTGAAAAAATTCTTACTGTAGGTGACGCAGTTAATTTTATATCAGGAAAAGCAAACTAGAAATTAAATGTCCATAAAAAAAGATGGGATAATGGTAATTTTATCATCCCCATCTGGGGCAGGTAAGACAACGTTAGTAAAACTTCTCTCTAAAAAAAACTTTTTTCATATTTCTGTATCTCACACCACCAGAAAACCTAGACCTAACGAAATTGAAGACAAAGATTACTACTTTGTTAATCATGATAAATTTAAAAATTTGATAAAAAATGAAGAGTTCTTAGAATATGCAAAAGTATTTAACCACCTTTATGGAACAACTCGAACACCTGTTATTGAAAAATTAGAAAAAAGTGAAAATGTAATATTTGATATTGATTGGCAAGGAGCTGACCAAATTAAGAATAAGAAGTTAAATTATAGATTAATTACTTTTTTTATTCTACCCCCAAGTAAAGAGGTGCTATTTGAAAGACTTTCAAATAGAGATATGAAAGATAAGTTAATAGTAGAGGAGCGCATGAAAGAATTTAGTAGAGATGTGTTGCATTGGATTAATTATGACTATGTAATAATTAATGACAACTTAGAAGAATGTTATTCTAAAATTAGCAGTTTAATTGATGCTGAAATTAACAATGGCTCAAAAGACTATGATAAAGATTTCATCAGAAAGCATGTTGAGAAACTAACTTCTTAAGTCTTCATATTCTTTTACAAGTTTAAAATATGTTTCAGGTTCAAGATTTTGAGGTCTAAGGTTAAGATCAATGCTAAATTTTTCTGCAACTTGTTTTCCATTAGCAAAAACTTGATTGAAGGGTTTTTTTAACATTTTTCTTCTTTGACTGAAAAATATTCTAGTAATCTTTTCAAGGTTTTTAGGGTCCTTCAATTCAAAAAAATTTTCTTTTGGAGTGAATAAAAGTAAAGAACTGTCTATCTTGGGTCTTGGTGAAAAGCTTTGTGGTTTAATGTCTATTATTTTTTTTACATTAAGTTTCCAACTAGATAAAATTGATAATCTGCCATACTTAGAGTTATTAAATTCAGATATAATTCTATCAGCAACTTCTTTTTGGAACATCAATACTAGACTTTCAAACCAAAAATTTGATCCAATATTAAGAATCCACTTAGATAAAATTTCAGTAGATATGTTGTATGGTAAATTACCAAAGACAGATAATTTTTGATCTGAGATCTTATTTTCAGATATTTTTAAAATATCATTATTAATAATCTCTATTTCATTACCAAACTTTTCTTTTAGTAATATGGCTAAATCATCATCTTTTTCTACAACATGTAGTTTTTTTGGTGTTTGTTTTAAAATATATGCAGTTAGATTGCCACTTCCTGGTCCAATTTCTAAGACATCTTTGTTAGTAATATCAGTTATAGATACAATTTTTTCAAGCACCTCTCTATCTATTAAGAAGTTTTGTCCAAGACTTTTTTTGGCTTTTATATACACTTATTTATCCAAAAACTTTAAGGCTTGAATTAAGCTCTTTGGATCAGATAAATTTTTACCCAACATAGAATAATTTGGACCATGATCAGGAGAAATACGAATAAACGGTAAGCCCAAAGTAATATTGATAGCATCAAAATTAAATAAAGCCTTCATAGGAGTGAGCACTTGATCGTGATACATACCGATAATTACGTCATATTTTTTTAATAATGATTTTGTAAAAATAGTATCAGCAGGGAAAGGTCCGTTTACCTTAGTATTTTTTAATCTTAATTTTCTGATAGCTGGAATTATTATTCTATCTTCTTCAGAATTTTGAAAATTACTTTCACAATGAGGATTTAAACCAGTTATTGCTATCTGCGGTAATTTATTGAATTTATCTAAATAAAAATTATTGATAAGCTCAACATGGTTATATATTTTTTGTTTAGTGATTTTTGTATGAACATTTTTTAAAGCCAGATGGGTTGTAAGAGGACTAACAGATAGATTTTTATTAAATATTAACATTGCAACTTCATTGCTCTTTGTTTTTTTTGCAAGATATTCTGTAATACCTAAAATTTTTCCTTTTAAAAAAGACTTTTTTGAAACAGGACCATTAATTAATTTTGATAAATTATTTTGTTTTATAAAATTTAAGGCAATCTTAAAAGTTTCATCAATGTACTTATTTGATTTATTGGTAATTTTTTCAAAACATTTTTTAAAATTATAATCAACATTGATTAAATTAATTTTATTATTATCTAATTTAGTGAAATCTTGTAATTCTTTATTAATATCATTTATTTTAAAATTAAAATCTAATATTTTCATTTGATCTTGAAGTAATCTTTTAGAAGTAATAATTATTAAGGGCGATTTATATGTGTTAGTTTTTAAACTTTTAAAGAAAATTTCTAAGAAAACACTGTTGGGTTCACCACCTATAATTATTATTGGTTCTTTACTCATCAAAACCTAGATTCTTTTTAATCTTATTGTAATAAATTTTTGAATATTGATTTAACTGTCTATTACGTTCATAATTAATTGCTTTTTTCAATTCATTTTCAATATTAATATCAGTTTTTAAATTTCTTATATTTATCAATTTTAATAATAATATACCATTCGATAAAACCATGGGCTTTGTAATTTCTCCTATTTCTAGGCTATTTATATTTTTTTTTATATTATTACTAAGTGAATTTTCATTGATCCATCCAATATCACCACCAATTTTTGCTGTTTCAGAAAAGCTATGTGTGGCTGCGCTATTTTCAAAGCCTATTTCATCTATACTTTTAACTATTTCATTATACTTTTTTTCAATTTCATCTTTGTTTGTTACTTCAAAAATAATTTCAGATAATTGATATTCTTTAGATTTAATTTTAGAATTCTTTAAAATTTTTTTTTTTATTTCAGATTCATTAATGGTGATTTTAGATTTATATTTCTGTATAATTAGCTCATTCCATAACGCATCAATAGTTATTTTTTTTTTAATATCGTTTAATGTCAAATCATAATTTTCTAAATATATTTTAAACTCATCTATTGTTTTTAAGTTTAGTCTTAAGTAAATATTTTTTAATAAAATATTAGAATACTGCTCATCTAATTTAATCTCTTTAAAGTTTTTTGATATTTCAATTTTTTTTATTTTTTGTCTAATTATTGACTCATTAGAAATGTTTAATATTTTTTCTTTGTCTAATTCTTTTAAAGAATTATTAAGAGCAACCAGGTATTTAAATTCATTTTTAATGTCAATATTAGTTATAATTTCATTTTGGATATTGTGAATTATCCTAGTTTCTATTGAGACAGCACTATTTAGGGTAAAACACAAAAAAAATAATAAAAAAAAATTTTTCATTAATCTATTCTATCTTTATTTAAAATCATTTTATCTGGAGAGAATGTATAAAATGGTATTATCGTTAATGAAAAAAATAACTCTTCCTTAGGAATTATATCCAAATCTTTATAATAGTCTTTTCTATATTTTATCCCAGCAATCAAGCAGTCATTCTTATACTCATACACTACATCATAATATTCTGTTAAATTAATCGTTCGATTTTTTCTTGTAGAAAAAGATAGAGTGTTAAAGTCGTCGAAATTTAAGATTGTTGTATTGGCAATTGAGTTTGTATCACCAAGAATGCCAGCTTCTTCTGTGAAGTTAAAAGTAGTTGATAATCTGTCGCTAAGATAACCTATGTCTAAAGAATTATATTCAAAGGTATTTAAGTCATTTGTAAGTGAAAAACCATAACCTATAGTAATTTTTTTATTAGGTTTTAGTGTCATATTACCAAATATATTTGAAGTTGTTTCGCCTAAAGTACTGTCTATAGATATATTTTCTTCTCTTTTTAATCTGAAGTTTGTTGCAAGCTTAAAATCAAAATACTCATTAATTTCTGTAATTTCTTTTTCTAAATTAGGATTGTCAAGCTTATCTCTTTTGTTGATTTTTTCTTTTTTAAAATCAAAACCTAAAGTAAGAGATTCACCTGCCTCAAATACACCTGTTCTGCCTGAAGAGTATACATTATTGACATCAATTCTTCTACTGCTACCGCTATTATTTTTCATATCATGAGGACTTAGTCTGAAAGAAAGTCTTGGAGTTAATGTGTTTATTCCATCTGCATTTTTTTTTTCAAGCGGATAAGTAGCATTGTAAAAATATGCACTCATCATTTCAGATTGAGGTGTATTTTTATACTTAGGACTATTATCAGACATTGAATTGCTATTTTTCACCTGAAATTCAAACATTTTTTTAATTCCATTAAAAGAATAAGTATCAAGAGATGTGTAGGTTAAATTGTTATTAACTGCGGTAGTACTAATGTTTGTTTGGTTTATTAAGTTATCACCATTAGAACTAAAATTAAAATCTCCATTGAAATTATCTAAAAAGAAATTCTTGGAAAAAAAATATGTAGGCAAAGCGTATGAGTATCTATCAGAATTACTACTACCATCTAAAGCTTCATACATTGTAAATGAAGAAGTAAAATCATAACCCTCATGCTCAAGATTTAGACTGACATTAGAATTTAGAGTATCTCTTGCACTCATCCAAAGTGGAGATTTAATAAAATCAAATACTTGTAAGTAATTATCATTAGAAATTTTTTCGAAATTAATTGATAAATCACTATTTATGAATTCTTCTAAATCAAGATTAATTTTTGTATTAGCAAAAAAATGTGACCTAGTATCCCCCTTATCAAGCTTACTAGAGTTATGACCTTTTGTAATACTTGCATCTATTAATGTTAAAGAATTTTTAGTAACTTGCCTATACTCATTTTGTAACACAAATTTGTCATCGTTAAATAATCTTGGCTTTAAGGTCATGTCTTTAGTGTCTGAAATTACAAAGAAATACGGCAAATATAATGAATCACCCAATGTGTTGTGATCCCCAATTTCTGGCTTTAAAAGTCCAGTTTGTCTATTAACTCCTGGGCCAGGATGAAAAAATTTAGGAAAATAAGCAACTGGAAAATCATATAATTCTAACCAAGCACTATCATATTTAATTTGATTTTTAACTTTGTCATGATTCATTCTTTTAGCTCTAACTTTCCACGGTGGACACTTGTCAGTTTTTTTACAAGAGGTAAAAACTGCTTTATCTAAATAGGTATTATATTCATCACCATAACTTGAGGTAGCGATAACTCTAGGATCATTTTCTACATCATCAAATAAGGTTTTATGAAACTTGATGTTAGTATCTTTTCCTAAAAATTCATTTTTTTTTAGATTAAAAAAGCCAGTTTCAAAATAGTACTCATCCTCTTTATTTTTTTTTTCATTATTTTTGTAGAATACTTTTTTTCCTTTGAGAATTTCTTCATTTATTAAGTATTGGAATTGATCTAGTTTATAAAAATTTGAATTATTGTCAGTAATTGTAGTTTTTTTATTTGAAAATAAAATCATTTTATTTTTAAGTAGAGTTAAATCATAACCTTCAATGTTATATTTACCATCTACATTTATTAATGTTTTACCTATAGTATAAATTATCTCATCAGATTTGAGATAAAACATCTTTTCAGCATTGATAATAATATTACTTTTAATATCAGTTAACTTAACACTGCCATTTGTTTCCAGACGATTAATCTTTTTTAAATATATAAAATTGTCAGATTCTAATTCAACTTGAGTGTTAGTTGTAATTTTGCCTCTATTATTACCTTTGTAGATAGTATTATTTTCTAAAATTTCCAAATCAGTAACTTTAAAAATAAACTCATCTGCTAAAAGATTTTTAAGATTACTTAAACTAAATAGCAGTATAAGAAATATAAAAGCAAATTTATTTTTCATTAAGCTTTATTATAGAGATGAAATTTATTATTGATAATATAATTAAAGGAAGAAAAATTGAAAGAAATAAAGGAATTTTTTCATTAGTACCTAGGATATTTAAGAAATAATTTATATAATAAATAATCACAGAAAGCAAAACCCCAAATATAATTTTAAAAAAAGTATTTTGACGATAACCTATATTGAACATGATAACTGCAGAAAAAATAGTTATTAATGTTAAATAAACTGGATAAGAGATAATCTTGAATAAATGAGAGTCTATATCGGTTACAGAATAGTTAAGTATTATATAGTCTTTTCTTAACTTTTTTAGTTCAAAAAAAGTAAGAGATGAAAGATTTGAAAATAAGCCGTTAATTTTTTTTAAGTCAAAATTTGACTCAAATATTAATTTATCTAAATTTTTTTGATCGTTATTTGATAAAATTGTAGGTTTAAAAATTTTCCATTGGTTGTTAGTTATATCAACTTTTTTACTTAGAATCATTTCTACAAATTCAAAGTCTTTGTCAAATATTGTAATTGATACATCCAACAAAAAATGATTGTCTACTTTATTAGCATTAATTATATTAATGTTGTCATTAATTTTATCTTTTATCCAAAGACCATTTTCAGTTATGACAGCTAAGTATTTATCATCATTAGTATAACTATTCTTTATTAGTAGATATGAATTTTTTAAGACAGAAGATATATTGTAAAAAAAAATGGTAAATAAAATACCAAGAATAAATGAATATATTCCTAAAATTTTTATAATCTTAATATTATTTAACCCAGTATATTTAAAAATCTGTAATTCATCTTTATCTATAAGCTGAATAAAGAACACTTGTGTTCCCAATAAAAAGATAAAAGGAAGTATTTCAAATATTATGGAAGGTGTATTTAAAAATGATAAAAAAATAGTATAAAAAAAAGTTACATCTAAATTCTTAAAAAAATCAATTTGCTCTAAAATATTGATAATCAATATGATCATAAAAAAAATAGAGAAAACCTTAAAGAATGCAATATTAAAAATATTTAATAAAAATTTAATATAAGTTTTCATTCTTTACCAACCCTTAAGGTTTGAAAAAAATATGAGTAAATAAGCAACATCAAGATAAATGGCAACATTAATAAAAAAAAATTTTGCACTATATTCATACTTATAAATTTTGAAGAAGATTCTAAAAAAATGATAAAGGTAAAACCAAATGAATAAATCTTTAATTTATAAATATTAAATGTATGATCGCTTTTTGATTTTAATATAATTAAAAGTGAAATTGCTATTAAAAAAGTTGTGTAAAGAGGCTTTATCAGTCTTGAGTAGAGCAGTTGATAGATATTTTCTAAATTTGCAAAAGTACAGTTGTTAATTTCTCTAATTTCTTTAATTCCAGAATTATTTATTGAATTATTAAAAAGTAATGAACATCTTATCAAGTCGGCTGTTGAGTTATCATCTGTTTTTTTGTATGAAATTGTGCTTGATCCATAATTTGAAATATTTAAATCAGTTCTTGTAAATTCAAATTCTGATATTTTTCCATTAATATTATTAACAGTCCTACCGTTATATAGTTCTAATATCTTGTTAGAGCCATTAATTCTGATTAAACCAGTTTTTGCAAATGTCGCTTGAAAGTTGTTATAATTTGTCCTTTCGTTTAAAAATATATTTTTCAATATACCTTCATCATTTTTTTCTTCAAAATAGATTGTCAAATTTCCGATAGCATCAATAAATTTTTTGGGCTTTAATATGCTTTCAAAAAAATCCAAGTTGGAAGATTTTATAAAAGATCTTGCTTTATCTTGAGAAAATGGAGTTACGAATATATTTAGCAGCAAATTAAGAAATACAAATAAAAATGATAATTTTATAAAGAAGTTTATAAAATCAATTTTTTTAATTCCAAAATTCCAATATATGATTAATTCATTTTTATTTTCATATTTTAGTAATATATAAGAAAATGCTAAAAATACAGTGAAGGGGAAAATTCTACTAAAAATTTTTGGAAAGTTTAGTAGTGTATATTTAAAATATACAATAAAGCCGTGACCATCTTCAATAACAAAATCTAGATAATTAACCGCTTGTAGGACCCAAATAATCACACCAATGGTAAAGCTAGTCAAAAAGAAAAATTTTATACAATCTTTGGCTAAATTTCTGTAAACAATTTTTTTCATTGAAATTTTATTAATTAACTTCTATATAGCACCCAACACGCAATGAGTGTATTAAAATTTATGCCTATTAAGATCAATTATAAAAATAATAACTTAAATAAATCTCCAGTTAATATTGTCTTATTTATTGATGAAAATTTTAATATTAGCGTATTAAAAAAGCATCTATCAAATTTAGAATTTTCTTACATATCTGATTTGTTAAAAAATAGTGATTTAAAAAAAGATTTACTTTTTTTTAAAATTAATTCAAAAAAAAAAATATTTCTAGTTTCT
>Ga0209710_1003660_pt1 | contig 10282 bp, 10 predicted proteins | sample ArcticOcean_MG_C_5_FD_187436 | JGI IMG/M metagenome (GOLD analysis project Ga0209710, IMG submission 187436) | Marine microbial communities from western Arctic Ocean - ArcticOcean_MG_CB4_138 (SPAdes) (version 2) | ecosystem: Environmental > Aquatic > Marine > Oceanic | place: Arctic Ocean... | reverse complement strand
AACTATCTAAAAGAGATAATGCCTCAACATTAGATGATTATTCTAAAATAGGAATTATGCCAGGTGCACTTAGAAACTATCTTCTAAGACTTGGATGGTCTTTTGAAGATAAAGAGATATTTACTCTAGATGAAAGTATTAAACACTTTAATTTAGAGGGAATTGGTAAATCCCCATCTAAATTAGATATGAGTAGAATTCTATCAATGAATGAATACTACATAAAAAATATGAATGAAAAAGATTTATTTGGTCAATTCATCAAATACTGTAAATTATTTAAAAATGAAATTAAGTCTGATAAAATAGATAAGATTGAAAAGTCACTAATTTTTTTAAAAAATAAAGCGAAAACTTTAGAGGATATATTTAACAATGGACAATACATCGTCCTTGATGAAGTATCATTTAATCAGGAAGATATGAAATTAATTGACGATAAGGCAAAAAAAGTTATTGCAGGTTTTAATAGTCAATTAGCAAAGGTAGATATACTGAGCAAAAAAAAATTAGAACCTATCGTTAATGAGCTTATTAAATCAAATGATACAAATTTTAAAGGGGTTGGACAGCCACTAAGGATAGCATTAACTGGCTCTAAGTTTGGACCAGGTATTTATGATATTATTTTATCTTTAGATAAAGAAGAGATAATAAAGAGATTAACTAATAAGAAACTTAGCTAATACCAAAGAAGCTTCACCAGAAGATGAGGTTTTTGATCTAATTTGACTTAAAGTTTTTTCACAATCATTAACTTGCTGTCTCATCATTTCAGGATTTTTTAAAAAATAAACAACTGAATTATAAATTTCTTTTGCATTACATTCTTTTTGAATTAATTCAGGAATAATTTCTTTATTATTAATTATATTAATAATATTTGCATACTTAATCTTTACTAATAATTTAATTATTAAATAATTTATAAAATTCATTTTATAAATTATTAAAGATGGCACCTTAGCATTGCAAATTTCTAGTGAAACTGTTCCAGATTTAGAAACAGCAAAAGTAGATCTATCTAATATTTGTCTCTTAATATTTTCATCAGAAATAACCTCAACATTTTGTAAATTAGAAATTTTAATTTTTTCATTGATTAGATCTTTGTTTTCTTCTGTCGCATGAAAAACAAATAGATAATCATCAAAGTTTGTATTCATTAAATTAATAAAACTAATTAAAATAGGCAAAAGTAAATTTATTTCTGACGATCTGCTACCAGAAAAAAGTGAAATAATCTTTTTATCAATAGATATAATGTTGGTTAAATCAGTTTTATTTTTTTTTTCTTGTTCTAACAAAGGATGACCAACAAAAGTACTAGGAATATTCTCTTTATCAAAAAATTTTTTTTCGAACTCGAATAACAATAAAACATGATCTAAAAAATTTTTAAATTTCTTTAACCTTCCCTTTCTCCAAACCCATACTTGTGGAGCAACATAATGTATGGTTTTAATGTTTCTATTTATTTTTTTTACTCTTTCCGAAACTCTTAATGTAAAATCAGGACTGTCTACACTAAACAAGATATCTGGATCAAATTTTACTATTTCATCAACTGATTTATTAATTTTACTTTTAATTTTGAAAATATTTAACAAAACACTAGTAAAGCCAATATAGGTTATTTCTTTTAAATCAAAAATTGATCTAATACCTAGTGAACTTAAATGACTTCCACCGACACATAAATATTCAATGTTGGAATTATTATCTTTCAGTTTGGAAATTACTTTTGAAGCAAGTTTATCTCCCGAAGGCTCACCAGTTAGAATAAATATTTTTTTCATTTTACTGTAATGAACATTTTATTTTTATTAGCAAAGTTTATGCATTTTTTTTTATCTAAAAAAACATTTTGTTTACTTTTAATAACTATACCTTTTAATCCAGCAATTTTACTTTGTTTTAAAGTTTTTAAACCAATGGTTGGTAGGTCGACTCTGAGATCTTGCTTTTTTTTAGGAAATTTAACTAAAACTCCATGATTTCTGAATTTTTTACTTTTACTATTTTTAAGCATTTTTTCAGTTCCATCAATTCCCTCAATTAAAATAACTTTTTTATTTCTTACAACAACACCTTGGCTAAAATTATATTGCCCTAAATTATTTAATGTATTAATTGCTTTCATGATATCTAATCTGTCTTGGTTATTAGGTTTTATCTTTGAATAGTTTCCCTTTTTAAGATTAAGTTCAGGGTTATATCTCAAAGAACTTTCTGTTTTTATCTTGTAATGAGCTAATATTTTTATGATTTCTTTGAGAATAGCAGCATCACCAAGTTTTGATGCTCTAATTATTCTTGGAATATAATACAATCCTTTAAAATCTAATTTTAATTTAGAAAAATTAGGTTTATTAACTTTACCAGCAAATATGATTTTTTTACAATTATTTTCTTTCAAAATATTGATTATCTTACCAAATTGGCCAATAGAAACTGAGTAAGATCTTTTATCATTTTTAAATTTTTTTGATTTTGATAAATCTATTATCAAATAGTTTATTTTTTTTTTCTTAATTGTTTTAAGAATTTCAATTGGAAAATCTGTATCACCAAAAATTAAGCCTATCATTTTATGAAAATGGTGTGCAAATAGATCTTTTTTTATCTTTTGTAATAAATTCAATTACTTCTTTAACTAATGTGTTTTCTTCAAAAGAGCCATTTAAATTACTTATATTTTCCATTATATTTTTTGTTGCAAATATTCCCTTATAAGCTTTGCTCAAGCCTAAAATTTCTTTATTTTCAAACTTAGATCTTCTTAAACCTATCAAGTTTAAACCTTGTAAAGAGTTTCTGTTACCAGTTGATAATCCATAGGGTATAACATCGTTCAAAACACCTGTCATTCCACCAATCATAGCCATTTTACCTATTCTGGTAAATTGTTGGACTGCAGAGTTACCACCTATAACTACATTGTCCTCTATTGTGGCGTGTCCACCTAAAGGTACATTATTGGCAATAATGACGTTATTTCCAACTAAACAATCATGCGCAACGTGTGATGAAATCATAAAAAGACAGTTATCTCCTATTAGTGTTTTTCCACCACCAGCTTTTGTACCAGGATTTATTGTGACATATTCCCTAATAGTATTTTTATCACCAATAATTAATCTAGTTTTTTCACCATTATATTTTAAATCTTGAGGGTCACTGCCTATGGATGCGAATGGGAAAATTTTATTTTCTTTACCAATTTTTGTGTGTCCTGAAATATTAACATGAGAATGAATAATTGTATTTTCTTCAATCTCTACATCTGGACCTATTACAGAATAAGCTCCTATTGTAATATTTGAAGAAATTTTAGCTTTTGGATCTACTATAGCGGTTTTGTGTATCATTGATTATCCTTAATAAATTTTTTTAAATCTCTAGCAGGGTAGCCAATTACTTTAGAATTATCTGGAATATTCTTAATAACACCTGAACCACCACCTATTTGTACATTATTACCAATTTTTAAGTGACCTGATATTCCTGCTTGTCCACCAATCATTACATTATTTCCTAATGTAGAGCTTCCTGCAAATCCAACTTGACCAGCGATGATGCAGTTCTCACCAATCTTATTATTGTGTGCTATGTGGACTTGATTGTCTAAAAAAGTATTTTTTCCAATAACAGTATTAGATAAGGAACCTCTATCAATTATAGAGCCACATCCTATTTCACAATTATCTTCAATTATAACAATTCCTATGTGAGGGTATCTGGTATTTCCATTTTTATTTGGGAAGAAACCAAAACCTTTTTTTCCAATTACACATCCATCTAAAATATAAACATTATTTTTAATCAAAGTATTTCTGACAATAACATTAGATCCTATTGAACAATTATCACCAATAATTACATTGCTTTCAATTATTGAATTATGTCCTATTGAAGAATTGGTACCAATTTTAACATTTTTTCCCACTAATACATTTTGACCATGTTTTACAGTATTATGTAGAATAGTTTTTTCGATATTATCAGTTTGAGGGTCAAAATCATCAGTAACAGAATCTGGATAAAATATTTTAGTAATCATTGCAGTAGAGATAAGAACATTATCAACCTCTATAGGTTTGCAATTTTTTGGTAATATACTTGATAATTGCTTAGTAGTTATGCAATAAGCAGCTTTAGTGATTGAAGCCAGAGCTTCATATTTTTTTGAATGAAAAAAGGTAATATCTGTATTTGATGCTGTAACAAGATCCTTGATATCTAAGATATTTGTTTCAATATATTTATATTTATTATTAATATTTGCAGAAATTAAAATATCATCAATTTTTACAGGGCCTTTATTCTTAAAAAATGGGTTAATCATTGATAAAGTTTATTATCAAAAATTTTAAAGATTTGCTTATCAAGAATTATTACTAATTATTTTTTATCAACAATAGTTGCTGACCATAGAGCGTCAGCCATTTTTTTTCCGTCAACGAATGCTTCACCCTTATACTTCCAGACTCTTCCATGAGATCTAATTGCTTCTATATTTAGTTCTAGCTTACAGTCTGGAATAACTGGGCTTCTAAATCTTGCTTTCTCAATACCCATTAAAAAAACAAGTTTGTTTTCATAAGTTTCTCTATCAATCCCATGTGCAGTAAGGGCTGCGGCTGCTTGACCAAAAGCTTCAACAATCAAAACTCCGGGCATAACGGGATTGCCAGGGAAATGTCCCTGAACAAAAAAACTATCTTTCTTAACATTGACAATTGCCGTTGCTGAAAATAACTTTTTAATATTGGTTAACTCTTCTATAAGGAGCATGGGCTCTCTATGAGGCAATAAATCGATTATTTCTTTTTTATTTAATATATTACTCATAATTATTGTAGTTCAATACTTTTAATTTTTGAATTTAAAATTTCAAGTATTGAACTTGTAATATCCAATTCTTTTTTACCTATTATAATACTCTGTTTTGGAATGATGTATGAGATAGAATTTTTTTTAGCATAATCTGCAAGAATCGGTGTAAGAGACTCAATAAGATTTCTTTGAGCGATATTTTTTATTTTTGTGATTTGATTAATTGTTTTATTTCTAGATAGTTTGTAGTCTTCAACTTTTTTTTTAAATAGCTGCACCTCATTGAGATATTCTTTTTCACTTAAAACATTTTTTTTTGAAATTATGTTCTTTTCTTCGGTTTGCAAATTTTTTTCAATTTCTTCAAACTTTTTTTTATTAAATTTATTTTTTTCATCTAATTTATTAATGATTGACTTACCTGCTAGTGAATTATTCATTAAATAATCTATATCTAGATAGTAAATATTATTATTTGATAGAGCAATATTTGTATAAAAAAAAATTAATAGTGTAGTTAAATAAATACTAAATTTTTTGAAAGCCATTAAAATGTTGTGCCAAGGTTAAATCTAAAACTTTCAGTTTTATCAGTAGAGCTTTTTGTAATTGGCTGAGATAATGTAAAATTAAGTGGACCAATCGGTGTTAAAAAATCCATAGCTACACCTGTTGAACTTCTAATCTTATTATTATCATCAATATCACTATTGTAATCGACACCCCAAACGTTTGCAGCATCAACAAATAGAGAAAAATCTACATTTTGAAAAGATGGTAATAATTTTGGTAAAGTAGCGCTAAAATTCAATGCAGAAATATAATTACCACCAATATAGTCATTATTTTCAATTGGACCAATTTTTCCAGATTCAAAACCTCTAAGTTTGCTGCTAGGCATAAATAACCTTTTTGAGATTCTTACATCTTCATTGCCAAGTGAATTTACAGCTTTTCCATAAAAACTAACTTTGGTAACCATTTCTGATAATTTCTGATACCTGGTTGATTCAAATGAATTAACAGTTTCATAATTGTCTGACACTACTGGTAATTCCTGTTTAAATATATTTCTAAAACCTTCATCTGGTCGAAATCTTTTATTTGTTAAGTTGTAGTCTAAAGAATAATTAAAATAACTATCAAAATAATTTCCCTCTTGTTTTTTTAAAGATGCTGATGCAGCGCTTGTTGTTTCTAGTTTTTCATACGAAACATCAACTGCAGGACTAAAGTACAGGTTTTCAAATTGCTCAAAAGTAGTCCCGAGAGACAAACCAAGATCTGAAGTTTTATAGCCAAAATCAGTTGTATTATCAGTAGATGTACTTCTTATAGAGGTAAATAAAGAATTATCTGAATAATTAAAGTTAGGTTTTTCATATATAAACTGTCCCTTGATAGAATTATTTGCAATCTGTAAATTTGAATTTAATTTAATCCCCTTTCCTAAAAAATTGTTTTCTTTTACACCCCCTCCTATAGTACCGCCTGATGTTCCAATACCAGCACCTAAAGAAATTTCTCCAGTAGGTTTTTCTTCAACAGTCAAATTTACCACTTTAAGACCTTCGCTAGAACCTGGAATAATGTTAGTTTCTACTTTTGAAAAAATATTTTTTGCTTTAATATTGTTTACAGATTTGTTGAATAAAATTTCATTATAAGGATCACCCTCATCTACTATTAAAGAGTTTCTGATAACTTCTTCAATAGTGAAATTATTTCCTGATATATTAATTTTTTCAACATAAAATTTTTCATTATCCCTAAGTGAGAATGAAATGTTTAATTTATTATTATCTACAATTGTTTCATCCAAAGAAGCATCTATAAATTGATATTGTTTAGTAAGTGCTATTTTATCAACTTCTCTTAAAATTTTTTCAACTTTATACAATGAATATTCTTGATCTTTTAAATTTGCTAACGATTCATTAATCTTTATAAAATATTTTGAGTCATAGTCGTCAGATAATATTAAAGTTAGTTCATTAAATTTAAATATCTCACCAGAATCAATGTTAAAAATTAACTTGAAAGAACCGTTATTATTAAACTCTACAAAAGAGTTTGTTATCTTTACATTGTAATATCCACTATTCTTATAAAAGTTTGCTAATAGTCTTTTGTCTAATTCTATTCTATCGTAATTAAGATAAACAGATTGAGAAATAAATTTCCAAAATTTAGATTCTTCAGAGGTGATAATATTCTTTAATTTTCTATCTTTAATTTTTTTATCACCAATAAACTGTACTTCTCGAATTTTAGCTCTTTTACCTAAGCTTATATCATAAATCAGTCTTATTGAATTTTGCTCTTCATTTAATTCAGAAGTAGTTTTGATTTCAGCAAAGTAATATCCACTACTTTTTAATATATTTTTTACTAAATTAATGTCAGATAAAAATGATGATTCAATATAAGAGCTACGGTTTTTTAATTTGATCTTATCAGTTAAAAGTTCAGTTAAATTTTTACTTTTAACACCATTAATTTGAACATCTTCGATGATGGGGTTTTCAACGACGGAAACCTCTAAGATTGAATTATTAATTCGTAAATTAATTTCTTTAAAAAAATTTGTTTCATAAATTTCTTTAAGTATAGTGTTTAAATCATTATCATTGTAATTTTTATTAAAATCTATGCCACCGAATACAATTATGGATTCTTTAGATATTCTCTTATTGCCGTAAACCTTAATGTCACTAAAATTTTGAGCTAAAGATAATGATGAAATAAAGAATAAAATAAAATTAATTTTAATAATAGTTTTAAACATAAGGTTTTATATAGATAAATTATCAATTTTCAAACTTACATAACTGTTCAATTTAACGATTTCATCAATATTTTTAACCTTAAATCTCTTAAATTTTGTAAATTCCTTCATTTCAATTATTTTTAATAAAATAGTTGATATTTGATTAAATGTAATTTTTTTTTTTAAAAATAAATCAACTAATTTGTCATTAGCACTTACTATAACCGTTTCAAATAAAGAATCAGTGGAAGGCATTTTCTTTAAAATACCAACAACTGGAAATTTAGCTATATCCACATTTGTAAAATTGAGTTTATTTATTAAATCAAAATCAAGCTCTTTGGTTTGAATTTTTTTTTCATAATTGGTGTAAAAAGAATTAAAAATAGGGATTTTCATATTTGTATCGTGTATTAAAATTTTAGTTAAACCATTATTAAATTTAACAATTGCATGAACATAAGAGTCTGGATGAATTAAAATTTTTAATTGATTATACCTGTAGTTAAAAATTTTTTTAGCTTCAATAATTTCAAAAACTTTATTCATCAATGTTGCTGAATCTATTGATATTTTTTTTCCCATTTTCCAGTTTGGATGCTTAAGAGCTTGCTTTATGGTAATTTTATTAAATTTATTTAAAGGAAATTTGTTAAATGGACCACCAGAGGCAGTAATAAATACTTTTTCCACATTAATATTTTTAGCATCATGAATTAGAGACCATATAGAAAAATGCTCTGAGTCTACTGGTATGAATTTAACTTTGAATTTATTTAATTCTTTTTTAATTAATGACCATCCACAAATAATAGATTCTTTGTTTGCGATTGCTATTTTTTTTGTGAACTTAATAGTTTTTAAAGTAGGGCTTAAACCATCCAAACCAGAAATTGCATTTAATGTATAGTCAGCTTCACTCTTTATAAAAATTTTATGTATTAAATTGTAGTTATTATAGATATTAATTTTTTTATTTATAAGTATTTTTTTTATTCTTAAAAAACTTTTCTTGTCACTAACAACAATGTTTCTAACTTTAAAAACTTTTAATTGTTTAAGTAGTTCTTTGATATTTTTATTTACTGATAACAGTAAAATATCAAAATTATTTGCATCTTTTTTTAAAATATTTAAAAAAGATTTACCTATTGAGCCTGTTGATCCTAAAAGTATGATTTTTTTTTTCATATTAATTTAAAAAATTTAGCAATAATACACCTAAAGGTGCAGCAAAAATAATACCATCCACTCTATCAAGTAATCCGCCATGACCAGGTAGAATGTCACTAGTATCTTTAACTTTAGCTTTTCTTTTTAATAAAGAAATGAATAGATCTCCTAATTGAGAAATTAAAGAAATTGCAATTGTGAGTATTATTAAGGTCAGTAACTCATATGCTATTAATCCATTGTAAAAAATTGGAATTAAAAGCAGTGAAAACACAAATGAACCAATAGATCCAGATATAGTTTTATTAGGACTTATTTTAGTAAGTTTTTTTCCTTTAAAAGTTTTACCAAATGTTAACCCACCGATATCAGATAATATTGAAACTAGTACGGAGTATAATAAATATATTTTCAAATCAGTATAGTGAGATTCTATAGCAAATACAAAATAAACAAATAATGATAAATACAACAATGAAACTGATTTAAGTATAAGCCTAAATAATCTATCCTGAAATTTATTATTTCTTATAATTTTAGAGATCAACGCGTAAAACTCAATCCAAATAATTATTGCCATAATTAACAATGCACCAATCATTATAAATGAATAAAAATACATTCCGGATAATAAAGACAATAATAAAATTGATGTAAGTATTCTTTTTTTTAGCTCTGTATTCATTATATTGAGCCAAAATTTCTTTTTATTAATTTAAATTTATTTAATATTTTCTTAAAATCATTACTTCCAAAGTCTGGCCATAATTTTTTTTCAAAGAAAATTTCCGTATAAGCCAACTGCCACAACATAAAATTACTTAATCTCTGAGTGTTTCCTGTTCTTATCAAGATATCTGGATCAATTATATTTTTTGTAAATAAATTTTTATTAATATTACTTACATTTATTCTAATTTTTTTTTTATTAATAGTTTTTATAGAGTTAATTAACTCATTTTTTGAACCATAATTTATAGCAACATTTACCTGTAAAGATAAATTTTTTGATGTTGATAATTCAGATTTTTTTATAAGTTTTTTTAATTTAATTGGTAATTTATTTACTTCACCAATAAATTTTAATTTAATATTTTTTTTAACTAAACTCTGGATTTTATTGGTTAAAAAATTTTCCAATAGATTAAATAAAAAATCTATTTCTTTTTCTGGTCTTTTCCAATTTTCTGTTGAAAAAGTAAAAAGTGTTAAATATTTAATGTTGACCTTTAGACATTCGTTAATGATAGTTTCTACACTATTTAATCCCGCTCTATGACCAGCATTTCTTGAATTTTTGTGTTTAATGCCCCATCTACCGTTTCCATCCATAATAATGGCAACATGTTGAGCTAGGTTCATATGGTCATTATTTCTTTTTCTTTGGTCTCAACTTTAGTATCTATAGTTTTAATGTGCTCATCAGTAAATGTTTGTACTAATTTCTCATTTATTTTTTCATCATCTTCACTAATTGCTTTGTCTTTAACTAAGCTTTTT
>Ga0209710_1003657_pt1 | contig 10298 bp, 5 predicted proteins | sample ArcticOcean_MG_C_5_FD_187436 | JGI IMG/M metagenome (GOLD analysis project Ga0209710, IMG submission 187436) | Marine microbial communities from western Arctic Ocean - ArcticOcean_MG_CB4_138 (SPAdes) (version 2) | ecosystem: Environmental > Aquatic > Marine > Oceanic | place: Arctic Ocean: Canada... | reverse complement strand
GGATAAAACTGGCGTTACTGGACAGTGCATGTGGGAGGATCAAGGCTGCGGCGAAGAATGCTTGAATGAATTTGCCAAAGACGCTCAAAAACTTGCGGATGCGTTGATTAGCGCCGATAAGTTAGAATTGATCCTGCAAGACTCGAAACCGAGCAGTTTTTGATTTTGGTGACAAATAAACAAAAAGATTATTTATTAACGAACGAAACGCGTATGCGTTCGCACGTGTGCGGAATTTTCACATATGAGTGAGCTAACCTACTCAAGGAAAAAAAAACGCTTGCTGTGTATATTTAAATAGATAGCAACGCCCCTTATATTTTAAAATCCAAGTTTATACAGACTGACAGACGACAGATACATAAGACAAAATTATAACAATAACATCAATTATTATTCACTTTATAACTATACTAAACAACATTAATTTATCAAAAATCAATGTCTCTCCGCGTTCTACTTTTGTTTGTTTTTTGCGCGCGTGCGCGCGTGTTTTGTTGAGCGAGAGAAGAAGAGCTTTTCTTTCAAAACGATGTAACGTAACACCCTCGTGCGTGTCGTGTGCCTCTCTCAAAATGAATCTATATAACGTCTGAACGTGTATAAAACCAAAAATCAAAAATCAAAAAAAAAAGAGTAGAATAAGAGGGGACGCGGGGCCTAATCCTCCTCTATCATTTATTCGCGTTTTTATATATAAACGAGTGAGTGTGTGTGTGTGTGCGTGAAATAGAAAAAGAAAAAGAGACGAAATGAAATACGGTGAATCGAATAATACTATCAGATTCGGCGGCGAAATAGTAGACTCTGGAACCCCTTTATTATTAAAGAAGGAAAATGAAAATGAAAATGATGCAAAACGAGGAGGAATGAAATTTTCACTTCGCAAAGGTGTAATCGCTTCTGTGTGCATTGGTGTCTCTGTCCTTGGTATTTCTGCGGCGACTATGAAATCTAACAGCAGCAGCAGCTCTTCTTCCGTTCTTCTCGGATCGACGTCGCTTCCAGTAAAAGATCCAAGAAAGACAAACTTGGTGTTGTGCAAAATTCCAAAAGTGGGAGGAACTACAGTCGCAGGAGTTGGCAGACGAATCGGTGAAAAATATGGCTTATCTGGCACGAGAGATCCAGATTGGATCACATCCGAACCCGGGGTGTGGATGGATCATTTGTCCATGCAAGAAGGTTTAGATAAAAAAATTAATTCTTTACAAAAAGACAAGTTTGTTTTCACTCTCGTACGGAAACCGGTAGAACGAATGATTTCGGGTTTTCAGTATAAGTTCATGGATCCAGTTCACGGGACAGCAAGAGTCCAAGACTGTTATGCCCTCACTAAGAACCCGGCATGTACTTTGCCGGTACCATCTACAAAGAAAGAAATCGAAGATAGACTTCTTAAATATGTTCAATATACCAATACAAACATCGAGAGCGATTACTGCACACCGACGCTTGGTAAAGAGCAAAACTGGTCAACTAATCAAATCGTGGATGCTATGGATTTCGTAGGTATTACCGAAAGATTCGATGAAAACTTGATCGTGATGAAGGAGATTTTTAATCTAGAATACTCTGACATTTTGTATTTATCGGCAAATGTAATCGAATATAACTGGCACGCAGGAACCTCAGCAAGATTGGGTCTCGGTGATAATAAGGAGTCACAATTGGGCGAAGAAACCCTCGATCCGGGTGTTCGCGCGCAGATTGAGAGTATGATGAAAGATTCTGAAGATTTTTCTATGTGGGAGTACGCAAACAAGGAACTGGACGAGCGCGTGAGTCAAATTCCAGACTTTGAGAAAAAGTTGAAAATTTTCACCGTGTATAGAGAAGCTGCGCAGCAGCATTGCGCTCAATATGCGGATAAAACTGGCGTTACTGGACAGTGCATGTGGGAGGATCAAGGCTGCGGCGAAGAATGCTTGAATGAATTTGCCAAAGACGCTCAAAAACTTGCGGATGCGTTGATTAGCGCCGATAAGTTAGAAATGATCCCGCAAGACGCGAGTCGAGCAGTTTTTGATTTTGGTGACAAATAAACAAAAAGAGTATTTATTAACAAACGAAACGCATAACGCGTTCGCGCGTGTGCGGAGTTTTCACATATTGAGTGAGCTAACCTACTCATTGAAAAAAAACGCTTGCTGTGTGTATTTAAATAGATAGCAACGCCCCCTTTATATTTTAAAATCCAAGTTTATACATACAGATAAGATAAAGTTACAACAATACTGTCCTTTAATTTAATAGCTGGTAAACTTGCTGACGGCTGACTGGCTGATCAGCTGATGTCTCCCACCTACACTTTGTCTTTATTTTAATTCGAACTTTACATTTTATTCAAAAGAAAGGAAAGGAAGCCTTTGATAGACATTTCGAGAATGACTACTACATCATCATCACCCAAACCACAATCTATATTTCTTTTTCCTGGAAATCAATCGTTTCAGTCCCTGACTTTGATTTTTGAAAAACGATTGTTAAGCGCGACGGACGAAATGTTTGATATATTTCGTCACGATGATGTTGGTATGAAAAAATTGATAAAAGAAGAAGAAGAATTAATTGATGATGATGATGACAAAATTGCCATAAGAATTAAAAGGCGGAGAGAGGTTGTGGATAAGTGGATTTTGCAACAAGCTAAGAAAGAAAATCAAAGTTCTAATGATAGGTTTGTTAAATATCAGGAGCAGCAGCTGATGCTAACCGAAGAGGATGATGTTTTAAGAGTAGAACGAGAAGATGAAGATATGGGTGATGAAGACGACGACAACAAAAACAAAAACAAAAACGAGATTAACAACGTAAAAAATAAAAATGAACGAACTTTATTGTTGTATAAGGATAATCTTGCCGTTGCTGATGCGTTTTTAATGGCGGCTGGAAAACTTTCGAGTGCGTTTATTGACGCTTATGAAGAATCACTATCGAAGTCTTCTTCTAAGAATTCTAAAAGAAATAAACAAGATCGGTTGTCCCTGGCAGATTTTTCATTTACGTTCGATGGTAGTCAAAGCGACGATGATGATAATAATAATCATATCGATGACGACGTAAAGAAGAAAAGGAGGAAGAAAGTAGTAGCAGTTAAAAGTAATAATGCTAATAAATCAACGTTTCGCGCGCTTTTAGAAGTATTTTTACTCATAGCAGAATCAGACGAATTGAAAAATACTCAACTTCGTTTATTGCCGTTTCGATTTTTAGAAGATGTTTTCATGCAAAGTTCGATTGAAGATTGCGCAGTTATCGTAGACAAATATTTGTTCTCAGAAAATTTCATACCGAAAGATCCTGGTTATGAAGATGGCGACTATTACCCGCACGACATCGATGGAATGAAATATGATACTGAAACTAGGAAAAAAAGGAAAAAGAGTAAAACGGCGCTCATTAATACACGCGATGTTTACGATCGTTTGATAGCAATTATGGATATTAAAAAAGAATGGGACGACAACGGGCTTCGAAAATTGAAAACTGCAAGAGAAATATACGAAATTGAGGATGAAAAGTACGACTGTGGTGATGAGTGTCAAGTTATTATGTTGAAAACTTTCGATGAGCTTTTAAATCGCGCATCGTTAATTTTACACGCAGAGTTTAGAGGAAAACTTGTGCTAATGTCAAACGGTATCCAAGATTTTGCCGAGGGTGCGCACCTCGCTGCTGGGATAGATTTTATTGCCGAAGAAAAATGTACTTTAGCAACGAAAGAAAACACGAAAAAAGGTGAAAATATAAAGAAAGAATCCATGATGATGATGAAGGAGAAGAAAAAGGGAAAAAAAATAGAAGTTGAAGAGAGAGATGTCGACGACGATTTTTTGCACTCAATCGTAATCGATGATTCAAAGATGGCTGAGAAAGTTTTAAGCGATGCAAGCAAGGATTTTGGTGGCGAAGATCTCGAATCCGCCGTCTCTCCAAAACTATACTTCGCGTTCTGGCAAGTTTCAATTTTCTTCCGTGAACCGTTAAACACGTGCAAAAATCATGTCGGTTCTGAATCTGATTTTAACGAGAAGATAGTTCGAAATTTGAACGTTGTTCTTGAAAAAATTGTGACCATGTCTCCGTTCAAGAAAGAAATGCTAAAAAAAGAGCTTCTCGATCAACTCGCACATACTGGCGCTTCAATTTCAAGTGCGCGAGCTTTTCCTTTTCAAATGCGAGACGGGTTTTTTTTGCGAAATTTTTTAGCACAAGCTGCAATGTTCTTGCACTTTGTGATTTTTCAATTTTCCCTCGAGAGCAGCAGTGCTTTAAAGAAAGAACATGAAAAAGAAAGTACAGAGCGAGAGGCGATGCTGCAAAAAAAAATAGTAGAAGAGAACCAAGGCAGAGTTATTATTGACGGGATTAAGGAGTGGGAGGAGCGGGAGGCAGAAGAAGAGAAAGCTTTCAATCGGAAACCATTTAATGACAACTGCGAAAAAGGAGCTAAATTTTGTGACGAGAAGAAGGGTGATGAAATGAATATCGGTGACAACGACGACGTTACCGCCTCGAAAAGAAAGATTTTACCTAAATTCGGGTTTTCAGAAAGCGTAATGGAGATGTGGAGTTCTAAAATAGTACCAATTGCAAAGGAGTGTTTTGATCATCTCTTAAACGTCGTCGAAAAGACCGATCTACTTCCCGAACATGGCAAGAATCTAAGAATGTTTCTTGTAGCAAATCTTTACTCGACCGAACATTACGAGAATTGGATTAATATGGGATGTCCTTCTTTTGAGCGAAAACAAATTGATATCGTTGCTGAACAAAAAGAGTATGAACGAAGAGAGAAAGAAAAGGAAGAAGTTGAAAAGGCAAAATTTCCAGAAGGCTACGTAAAATTTGATCACCCCGAAATGGAGAGGATATGGAATTTGTATCCGAGCCATGAAGCGGCAATGACAGATCCGGAAAGAATTAAATATGGACGCCCTGAGTTCATGAAAGAATTCCTTCAAGTTGTATACGATGAGATGGATCCCGCCGCCCAAATCGAAGAGGAATATAAGAGGAAAAACGACAACGTTTATAAGTGGAAAGCGTTTCGTTTGATTCGACAATGGAACTTTGCAGCGTTTAGTAAAATGAAAAATTTCGATTTAGAGACGATTGTCCCAGAGATTTTAGGCCTAGAACCTCCTTCAGGGTGGGTGCCGCATAATCCACCGCGAGACGATTTTTGTGACAACCCAAATGAAGTGCCAGCAGATGATTTCGATGGAAAAGATGCGGATAAAAAAGCAACCAAAGAACTCACCGATGAGGACATTGATAGAATTATTGAAGAAACGGAGAAAAAGTTGCAACTCGAAAAGAAAGCGTTAGAGGAACAAGCGAAAAAGAGTGTCGTTATTGAAGAGCAACGTAAGCGTTCGCCACAGCGCGTCTCGTCTGCTCCTATCATGAATTTTGGCAGAGGTGAGAGAGGAAATATAGGTAGAGGTGCGAGTGGTGGGAGTAGAGGAGGTCACCAAACAAACGTAAATAGAGGTGGTGCTAAAACGCAAATGAATCAACAACAACAACAGCAACAACAACTGAGACCCTCTCGAAACTCACAAATGCAGCAAATTCTCCCGCAGCGCGATGTTTCGCGCGATCGCTATCCCAGTCAAGTAGTAGATCGGGAAAAGTCACAGCAACATCAACGTCAACTATCAAGTGGGGGCAGAGGAAGAGGCGAAGGTGGCCGAGGAGAAGGAGGCGGCGGTAGAAGTGGGCCACCACATTCGAAACGAACGAGACGTTAAATTTTACTATCATTCTTTCTAATTTGCTTGCTGCTAAATACTGCTATTCTAAATTTCTTCTATTATTTTTGTGGTACTTCACTGGATTATCGACGAAATCAAACATGATCAACTGCAGCTTTAAATAATTTTGTTTCAATGATTCTTCAACATTATCTCTCTCACTCCCAGGAGAGGTAGCAGCATAGTTTCGCAACGCGTCGATGTTCACAACGAAAAATCGAATTGCTTGTAGTAACCTCGAGTTATCCCTGTCTATATCGTTCTTGAATATTCGCCTTAACAAAGGCACTTCTCCTTTTAATTTTTGACGTTTTGAGTTTATATTCGCGTTTGTCGTTGTATTCTTTCGACTCGCGCGTTCGTTCTCGTCGTGTTGAAAATGACACCGATCTCCTTTACGGCACTTACCGTTACTCGTCCAAAATCTACAAGGTTGTTCGTTTTTCTTATTTAGTTTCTCGTTTCCTTCTACTTCTACTTCTCCTTTCTTATTGCTCTTCTTCGAGTCAGTCGTCGTTGATATATTATGATGAGGAGGAGGAAGAGGAGAGTTTTTTTTCTCCTCCTCGTCTTGCTTTAGCAAAGCAGTCGCTTCAAAACTGCCCAACCGTCTCTGTTCTCTTAAAATAGCCTCTAACTCAGATTCTCTGTTGTTCTTTTTCCTAGCTCGTTGTTCGTCAGTTTCGTTTTCTTCTTTTTCGCTCGGTGTCGTCGTCGTCGTCGTCATTGCTCCTATTACTGTCGTCGCAGATCGTGGATAGTTCTTTCTTCTTTCGTTTCTCCAACGAAGCGTCTCTTCATCGAATTTTTGTTCAACGTTGTTGTTGTTCTTGTTGTCCTTGTCGTCGTCGTCGTTTTCGTTCGCATTTTGGTGAATGATGAAGTGGTTTTTCTGTCGTTGTTCACCACCCCCAAATTTAAGAATAACAGCTTCAGCAGCGCTGGTTTGTACAGCGGGACTTTTATATCCATCTGGAAAAGGAGGAGGTAATAATAGTGGTGGTAGTGGCGGCGGCTCAAAGAACATCTTTGAAGTTATGAAGTGTTCTGAGCGTGATGGGTGGTACTTCTTCAGAAAAAAATGATCTATACTTTATATCATACACACAAAATGCAATTGACAAAGGTGAAAAAGCTATATATAATAATCACCCAAGTTTTCTATCAACAAATCTATATAAACCACCACCACGCGAAATAAGATTTTTAAGCCTTCAAAGCGTACTTTCGTTGAGGGTAATAAGCATCCTTCTTTGCTTGCTTTGCAGTTTTTGCGTTTTTATCTGCCGGGGACAATCGACGTCGAATGGCTCTCGTTTTCTTTGCTCTAAGATCTAATGGCATAAACTTGGAACCAGAATAGGCTTCTCGAAGCGATTTTAATTGATTTTGGCGAATAACTGTCAAAATGCGAGCAATTGCTAATCGGACAGATTTGATGCGCGCAATTTTGTTCGGTGCACCCCCGGTGACTTTAGCAATCTTTAAGCTCGCTAATTGTTGCTTTTGCGACTCAAGAGCAGCCTTGAGTTCAGTTCGCGATTGAGATCGGAGATCGGACGTCTTCACTTGTGACCCTGTTAATTAGTTAAAGGAGAGAGAGCGAAGGTAAGTTTTTTGACCGTGAAGGAAAATAGAAAGAGAGAGAGAAAAATCTTTCTCCTCTGCCCAAACAACATAGAAACAAAAACGAATTCCTTTTGTGAGCGTGCAGAAGAACAAACGAAATCTTCCTATTCGCATTCGCGCATATATATTAAAGTTTGCGAATCACATCTTTAACCGAAAGATATTCATTCGCATAGAAAAGTGTTGCATTCATTCGATCGTGTCCATCGCAGACTAGAAATTTAGCGTCTTTCACACATAAACGCAGCGCTCGCGCGCAATCCGCCGCGATTTTAGCCCTCATCCTTTTGCATGCGTCACGTAAATTATGTTTATTTACTCTCGGTCGGCGGCTTGCGACGATGAAAACAAACATTATACGCTTAAATGACGTTCGAAAACTTCTCTATTACGCGAATCATTATACGAATTTAATACTCACCAGCCATTGTTACAATTCAAAAGTTGTGTTTTTGTGAAGGAATTATAAAACTCCTCGTTACAGACGACACAGACAGCCAGACAGACTGCCACAGATCAGAAAAGAAACCAAAAAGCAAAAACGAAAAAACGAAAAAGCATCAAAAAGAAGAAAAACGCAAAAACCAAAAACGTCTATAATACAGTCTACATACTGTATATAACTACTATTATTATCTTTTAAATCTTAAATTTATCTTCTATCCATTCGCTCGTGACCGACTTTGGTCTTTCAATGGCATATCCATGCGCTCTAGATAATATCAACTGACTTAAGCATCCAATCGAACGACTGACGCCGAACATGACGGTGTAAAAATTCTCCTCTTTTATGCCAAAGTGTTGCAATAAAACACCCGAATGCGCGTCAACATTCGGCCACGGGTTTTGTACTTTCCCCGTGGCTTTTAAAACTTCTGGGACAATTTCGTACAAACGAGAAACGAGCTGAAACATTTCATCGTTCGGCATATGCTTTAAAGCAAACGCTCTTTGACAGTCGTATCTAGGATCGGTGCGTCTTAAAACTGCGTGGCCGTAGCCGGGAACGACTCGACCAGATTTTAGAGTATTTTCTACAAACGTCTTCACCGTTTCTGCGGAATAATCTCCTTTCAACGTCTCCTGCGCCTCCTTAAGCCATTTCAAAACCTCTTGATTCGCCAATCCATGCAAAGGACCGGCTAAGCCGTTCAAACCTGCCGAAAAACTCAAATACGGATCCGATAACGCAGAACCGACTAAATGCGTTGCGTGCGCAGAGACATTCCCACCTTCGTGATCTGCGTGGATGGTTAGATATAATCGCATCAATTCCTTGCACTCGTTCGAAGAAAACCCCATCATTTGACTAAAATTTGCCGCGAGATCTAAATCTGCATCAACTGTTGGGATATCGCTTGATTTTCGTTCTATTTCTACAACGCACGATCTTTTATAAATAAAAGCCGCAACAATTGGTAATTTTGCAATCAAATTTAATGAGTCTTCGTATATGTATTTCCAGTAGTCGGTTTTCTTCATCGTGCCTTTTGCGTACATCCTTGAGAATTCTGAATCATTTTGCATCGCTAAACACGCGGCGGAGAGTTGCGTCATTGGATGCGTCTCTTCCGGCAACGCTTTCAAGACGTCAAAGACGTTCTTCTTCGAGGGATTATTCTTAGCTCCTTGAACAAATCTCGTCGCTCTTTCCATGAGATCCTTTCGTAAACTCTCGGTTTGATCATCCGTCGGTACTTTGTTCGTCAGCAATAAAAAGAGTAAGGCCTCCGGTAACGGTTCCTCGTCTTTCTTCGTCAGCTTTTCTTGCAATTCGGGAATTGTCAAGCCTCGAAACCGAATGCCGTCGTTCGCGTCTAAAAGAGACGTTTCGTACAACATACCGACAATACCACGCATGCCTCCCATGACCATGTTTACGGTCACGTCTCCAATTTTTTCATTCCCAAATTTTGTTTTGATTTCTTTCAATCGTAATATTTGTGAAGGTATGTTTGTTTCGATCAAGGACTTGAGATCTTCTATTTGGATGTTATTACTTTTAGGAACTTCTGAATGATAATAATTCAAATTCTTCTTATTCATGTTTGTTGTATCGTTGTTGTCATCATTTCTTTTTCCATTAATATATTTATTATTAATAAAAGAAGCTTTTGATGTTGTTGATGATGATGATGATGATGATGAAATTGAAAATGAAAATTTTGAGTAGCGTGAAGGCTGTTGTTCATGATGTTGAAAACGCGAGAGGAAGTATAGCGCTTCTCTCGCGCATCGTTTTGAATTTGAGAGCATTCTCTGTGTTTATTTTTATTTTTATTATTATTTTACAATTATTATATAAACGATCGCGCTTTAAATAACGATGTGCACGTAAAAAACCCGAGTGACATTAAATATAAAATAGCAATATAGCATTAAGTCATTTTTCGTCAAATGATGCCAATCCATTAATGAATGCCGCGAATAGAAACAAAAAAAAATATTCTGTCGACAGAGGGATTCGAACCCTCGCACTTGCGTACTGAAACCTGAATCCAGCTCCTTAGACCAACTCGGACATATCGACTATTGATTAAGTTCCAATGTTTAAAATTTTGCAATAAAAAATCCGAGAAGGATTTTTTATTCTATCAATTAGGGTTTAGCGTTCTTTATTAACACTATATTTCAACAAAAAAGCTCGCCTCTTCCGGAAATTTTCTTTTTTACCACTGCTGTTGTGTCGTTGTTGTTGTTGGCAGGTAGGTATTCATTTATAAAAATTATTGAGTAGAATATATAGATACATATAACAATTAACAAATAAGATAATATAAGCATGTTATCATCATCTGCTCCTGCTGCAAAGAAAGTAGCAAAGACGAACAAAGGTCGCCGTGAGTTACAAAGGCGACAACCTCATAGAAAAGAAATTGCTGCAAAATCTTTGCTCTGTTTACACGG
>Ga0209710_1003655_pt1 | contig 10301 bp, 9 predicted proteins | sample ArcticOcean_MG_C_5_FD_187436 | JGI IMG/M metagenome (GOLD analysis project Ga0209710, IMG submission 187436) | Marine microbial communities from western Arctic Ocean - ArcticOcean_MG_CB4_138 (SPAdes) (version 2) | ecosystem: Environmental > Aquatic > Marine > Oceanic | place: Arctic Ocean: Canada... | reverse complement strand
GAAAAAACATTTACTGATAAAGATACTACGATGATACTTAGTCCTGAAAGTGATTTTTTTAGCTACTTTGGTTCACAACAAGGTAAATAATAATTTTTTTCTTACTACTATTACAAAAAACTATAATAAGACATAAACAAGCCTTTATTGACTTGTATATGTCTTGTTATAATGAAAAAAAAGGTTTTAAAATGATTGATAATTGCTTTAAATTAAATAAATGTTTGTTTTTTAATATTTCACGTTTAATTATATCTTGTCTTATTTCCTTTTCTTTAATAACAGTTGCTTCAGCAAAAACAGCACCAAATAGTTTTGCAAATCTTGCTGAAAAATTAAGTCCTTCAGTAGTTAATATTTCTACTACCACAATAATAGAACAACGTTCAAAAGAAATGCCTTCCTTCCCTCCAGGTTCACCATTTGAAGATTTTTTTAAGCAGTTTGAAAAACCTGGTCAAAACAAAAAAAGAAAAGCTCAAGCTTTAGGTTCAGGCTTTATAATTGATAAAGCTGGTTATGTTATAACCAACAATCATGTGATTGATAATGCTGAAAAAATTATGGTAACTTTATACGACGATAAGTCATTTGAAGCCACTGTTGTTGGTAAAGACCCTAAAACGGATCTAGCACTTTTAAAAATTATTCCAAAAAAAGTAATTTTAACTGAAGTTAGTTTTGGAAACTCTGACAAGCTTAGAGTAGGTGATTGGGTAATGGCTATAGGTAACCCGTTTGGGTTTGGAGGCACAGTAACCGCTGGAATAGTATCTGCCAGAGGAAGAGGTCTTTCTGGTCCTTACGATGATTACATTCAGACTGATGCCTCAATAAATAAAGGTAATTCTGGTGGCCCATTGTTTGATATGGATGGAAAAGTTGTTGGAATTAATACTGCAATTTTTTCTCAGTCTGGAGGATCTGTTGGAATAGGTTTTGCTGTCTCGTCGAATTTAGCTAAACAAGTTACTGACCAATTAAAAACTTATGGACGAACAAAACGTGGATGGTTAGGAGTTTTAATACAGCAAATTTCTAAAGAAATAGCAGAAAGCTTAGGTATGGAATCTCCAAAGGGAGCTTTGGTATCTTCAGCAACAGAAGATGGGCCAGCTTTTAAAGCTGGAGTAAAATCTGGGGATGTTATATTAAAATTTAATAATATAGACATTTCTGATATGAAAGAGTTACCTAAGGTTGTAGCTGGAACTCCCGTGGGAAAATCAGTGCCTTTAGTTATATGGAGAGCTGGGAAAAAGCTAACTTTAAATGTTGTCTTAGGTGAACTTGAATTAGCTGAAAAAGATAATTTAATTGGATTAAATAATAATAAAGTTACCGGAAAATCAAAATCATTTGATAAACTTGGTTTTGTAGGAGAAGAGTTAAGCGATACAAATATAAACAAGTATAAACTTAATGATATTAAATCCGGTATTGTTATTACAGCAGTTAAGCCAGAGAGTTCTGCAGAAAAAGCCGGACTTATTGCTGGAATGGTTATTGTTAGAGTCGGTCAAATTGAAGTAAAATCATTAAAAGTTATAGATGATGCAATTAAAAATGCTGTCAAACAAAGTAGAAAAGCAATTTTACTGCTTGTTAAGATTGAAAAAGGGACCAGATTTGTAGCTTTGGAAATAAAATAGATTATATACTTTTAAAATTATGAAACTATTTCTTTATCAGTATAACCCTGAGCATAAAGCAAACCTTTTAAGTTTGTATGTCTGAAGATCAAATCAGCGGTTTTATCCAAAATATCTTTTCCATTATATGATACTCCTAAACCTGCGTTTTGTATCATTTCAATATCGTTAGCTCCGTCACCTACGCAGATAGTTTCTTCTAAATTAAGATTAAGTTTTTTAGTATATTGTTTTAAGATTTGAAGTTTTGCTTTTTTATCTAATATTGGTAGCTCTACTCTTCCTGTAAGTACTTCTATTCCATTTTTTGACTTAGATATTTGTAGAGTGTTAGCATGAGCAAAACTAAAATCTAAAATAGTCTTTAAATATTCTGTTAAAAAAGTGAACCCACCTGAAACTAGAACAGTTTGAGCACCATTAGAGTTCATCGTTTTAATTAACTCTTTAGCTCCAATATTTATATTAATATTGTTTTTTAAATTGTTTAAAATTTCTGTTGGTTGATTTTTTAGCATACTTACTCTCTTAATTAATGCTTCTTGAAAATCAATTTCACCATTCATAGCTTTTTCTGTTATTATAGAAACTTCTTTTTCTAAACCTATTAATTTAGCAAGTTCATCTAAGCTTTCTTCTTTAATAATTGTGCTATCCATATCTGCTAAAAGAAGTTTTTTCTTTCTCTCCCTAACTGTACTTGTCAAATTAAAATCTATATTTTTGTTAATAAGAAAATCTTTAATTAAACTAATTAGATTTTTGTTGATTTCAGGAGTGACAATTTTCCATTCAAAAGCTCTTTGAGGGCTTAATTGTTTTGGAATTATTTTTTTGTCTGTAATATTTTCAATTATTTTAGAAATAAAATTAATTATATTTGGATTTATTTTATATTCTTTTGTGCTTGATATAAGTATGTAATAATCCATAAACTGTTGAATATATTATTGTAGGTATTATGTCTAGCGTTACAAATTTAGAAAATATGTTTAATTTATCTAAATACAATTTTTCTTGGGATAATGATTTAATTATTATTGCTGGTGCTACGGCTGTTGGCAAGTCAAATATCGCTGTACAATTAGCAAAAGAAATCAAAGGTGTAATAATTAACGCTGACTCTGTCCAAGTATATAAAGACCTTAATGTTTTATCTGCTCGACCAAATTCTAAAAATATGGATTGTGTTCCTCATTATTTATATGGATATGTTAATTCTTCAAATACTTTTTCAGTTTCTAATTGGCTATTTGATTTAAAAGAAAAATTAGTCGAAATTAAAAAAAATAAAAAAGTACCTATATTAGTTGGAGGTTCAGGGTTATATATAAATGCTGCTATTAATGGTTTGGTTCCAATACCTGCTATATCTGAAAACATTAAAGTTCAAAGTTTATCAAAATTAAATCATATTGGTATAGATAGATTTAGAGAAATGCTTTGTGATATTGATCCAATTTTTTTACAAAAAAATAATGATAAGCATAGATTATTAAGAGCATATAGTGTCTATCTTCAAACTGCTAAAACACTCTCATTTTGGTATGATCAGGCAAGAGAAGGAAAGGTGCGCAAACAAATTTATTCTTTCTTAATTTCTTCAGAAAGAGAAGTAATATATAAAAATTGTGATAAGAGATTTAATCAAATGCTAAATATCGGTGGACTTGAAGAAGTTATAAAATTACGTGATAAACACATAGATAGATCTTTACCCATTATGAAATCTTTAGGAGTTAAGTGGTTGCTAAATTATTTAGATAGTCAAATATCATTTGATGATGCAGTAAGATTAAGTATGAGAGATACAAGGCATTATGTAAAAAGACAGTTAACTTGGTTTAGACATAATTATATTCCAAATAAAATTATAGAATTGTAATTTTATTTCATTTTTGCATAATTTATTTTAATATTATAAAATAAATTTTATTGACGTTTTTAAATATTATTGTTATTTATTTATATTTTATTTATATATGAAAGTGTTTGTTCAAATGGGTAGTGATTTACAAATGAATGGTGCTGAAGCGGTTATAAAAGCTTTAGTTGAAAATGGTGTTGAAGTTATTTTTGGGTATCCTGGCGGGGCTGTGTTGCCATTGTATGATGCACTATTTAAAAATAAAAAAATTAAACATATTTTAGTAAGACACGAACAAGCTGCAGTTCATGCTGCAGAAGGTTATGCTAGGTCAACTGGAAAAGTGGGATGTGTTCTTGTAACGTCAGGTCCTGGTGCAACTAATGCGATTACTGGTTTAACAGATGCATTAATGGACTCTGTTCCTCTTGTTTGTCTTACTGGTCAAGTTCCAACCCACTTGATTGGAACTGATGCTTTTCAAGAAGCAGATACAACAGGTATTTCTCGTCCTTGCACAAAACATAATTATCTAGTAAAAAATGCTGATTTATTGTGTGATATTGTTCATGAAGCATTTGCAATTGCATCTTCGGGAAGGCCTGGGCCTGTACTTATTGATCTTCCTAAGGATATTCAACTTACAGACGTAATATATAAAAAAAAATCTACAAAAATAAATAAAATTAGAAATAATTATGAAACTATTATTGATAAAAATACTATATCAATAGTTGCAAATCTATTAGTTAAAGCTAAAAAACCAATAATTTATGGTGGTGGAGGTGTTGTCAATGCAGGTCCCGAAGCATCTAGCTTATTATCTGAATTAGTTGATCTATTAAATGCACCAATTACCTTGACATTAATGGGACTTGGCGCTGTCTCTAGTGAAAATAAAAACTTTTTAGGGATGCTTGGAATGCATGGTACATACGAAGCTAATATGGCAATGCATAATTGTGATGTAATGTTAAATATCGGAGCTCGTTTTGATGATAGAGTGACAGGAAGATTGAATGCATTTTCACCTAACTCTAAAAAAATTCATGTTGATATAGATAAATCATCGATAAATAAAGTTGTTTCCGTAGATTACGGAATTGTTGGGGACGCAAGAAAGGTTTTATCGTTATTAATTAAAGAAATTATAAAAATTAAAGATGAAACAACTAATAGCTTAATTAATGATTGGTGGACAACAATTAATGAATGGAGAAATAAAAAATCATTACATTTTAATCAAACAAGTAAAATTATAAAGCCACAACAGGCAATTAAATCCTTGTACGAAAAAACTAAAAATATGGATCCTTTTATAACAACAGAAGTGGGTCAACATCAGATGTGGGCTGCACAATACTTTGGTTTTTCTAAACCAAATCATTGGATGACCTCAGGTGGATTAGGAACAATGGGTTATGGTTTGCCTTCATCTGTTGGCGTGCAAGTTGCTCATCCAAATTCTTTAGTAATTGATATATCTGGCGACGCATCATTTTTAATGAATATGCAAGAGCTATCAACAATTGTTCAGTATAAGCTTCCTGTTAAAATTTTCATTTTGAATAATCAATGGATGGGAATGGTTAGGCAATGGCAAGAATTAAATCATGGGACAAGATACAGTGAAAGTTATACTGAATCCCTTCCAGATTTGATAATGTTAGCCAAGAGCTTTGGTATTAAAGGAATAAGAGTTAATGAAATAGATGAATTAGACCATTCATTGGATGAAATTATCAATACTGATGGGCCTGTAATTGCAGATATTAGAATTGAAAAAGAAGAAAATTGTTTTCCAATGATACCTTCTGGTGCAGCGCATAATGAAATGATTCTAAGTGCAGATGATAATAATACTAATATTTCTGAAGTTGGTTTAGCTCTTGTTTAAAGGAAGTAAATATGTCTGTTTATCAAAAGAATGATATTAAAGAAAAAGAAAGTTCAAGAACTCTTTCTTTGATTGTAGATAATCAACCTGGCACTTTAGCAAGAGTAATAGGTTTGTTTTCTGGAAGAGGATATAATATAGAAAGTTTAACAGTTACCGAAGTCGATAATAGAAGACATTTATCTAGAATATCATTGGTAACTAGAGGTACTTCAATGACTATTGAGCAGATAAAATCTCAACTTTTAAGGATTGTTCCTGTACACCTTGTTCGTGATCTAACTCTTGAAGGACCATTTATTGAATGTGAATTAGCACTTATAAAGCTAGTTGCTCAAGGCTCTGACAGAGTTGAAGCTTTGAGGATAGCTGAAACTTTTAGAGCTAAAACTTTAGATGTAACCCTATCTAGTTTTGTTTTTGAATTAACTGGAAGGCCTCATAAGATTGACGCCTTTATATGTTTAATGCAATCACTTGGTGATACCGAAATTTCAAGAACAGGAGTTTCAGCCATTTCAAGAGGTTCGGATACTGAAACAAAAATACTAGAACAAATTACACTTAACTGATATTAAGGTCATAATAATTTAATATAAACTTAAGGAGCTTATTAATGCGAGTTTACTACGATAGAGATGCCGATATAAATCTAATTAAAAATAAGAAAGTTGTTATTGTTGGTTATGGTAGCCAAGGACATGCGCATGCCGCAAACTTAAAAGATAGTGGTGTTAAAGATGTTGTAGTAGCTTTACGTTCAGACTCCAAATCTATAGATAAAGCAAAATCTGCAGGCTTTAACGTCATGAATGTTGCTGAAGCCTCTAAATGGGCTGATGTAATAATGATGCTGACACCTGATGAGTTGCAGGGTGAGATTTATAAAGATGAGATTGAGACTAATATGAAGCCGGGATCTGCAATAGCCTTTGCTCACGGGCTAAACGTTCATTTTAATCTTATCGAACCAAGAGAAGATATTGATGTTTTTATGGTTGCACCTAAAGGTCCTGGACATACTGTCCGATCAGAATATCAAAAAGGTGGGGGAGTTCCTTGTTTAATCGCTATTAATCAAGACATTTCTGGGAATGTTCATGATATAGGATTATCCTATGCTTCTGCAATAGGTGGAGGAAGATCAGGTGTTATTGAAACTACTTTTAAAGAAGAATGTGAGACGGATCTTTTTGGAGAACAAACTGTATTATGTGGTGGATTAGTTGAGTTAATTAGAACTGGTTATGAAGTTCTTACTGAAGCTGGTTATGCTCCTGAGATGGCATATTTTGAGTGCCTTCATGAAGTTAAATTAATTGTTGATTTAATTTATGAAGGTGGAATAGCTAATATGAACTACTCAATAAGTAATACTGCTGAGTATGGTGAGTATGTTACAGGTCCACGTATAATTACTTCTGAAACAAAGGCCGAAATGAAAAGAATACTTAGTGATATACAATCAGGAAAATTTACCAGAGACTGGATGCTAGAAAACAAGGTTAATCAGACAGGTTTTAAAGCTACTAGAAGAAAAGTTGCGGAACATCCAATTGAAGCTATTGGAAGTGAACTAAGAGCAATGATGCCTTGGATTACAGCAAACAGGCTAGTAGATAAGGATAAGAATTAGTGTTTAACAATAATTTAATTTAAGCTATTTTTTTTTACACTATTAAAAAATATACTATTATTTCTAACTATATTGTATAGTTAGAAATAATTTTTATTAAGCCTGTTTTAGAAAGGGTAATATATGTTTGGATTCATAAGAGGTTTATTTTCAGCAGACTTGGCCATAGACTTAGGAACTGCTAACACTCTAGTTTATGTTAAAGGGCAGGGTATTCTCTTAAATGAACCGTCAGTTGTGGCTATTACGGAAATAAGAGGTAAGTCTCAAGTTTTAGCAGTAGGTGAGGAAGCAAAAACTATGCTAGGCAAAACACCGGGTAATATTAGAGCTATTCGTCCAATGGCTGACGGAGTTATTGCAGATTTTGATGTTGCTGAAGAAATGATCAAACACTTTATTAGAAAAGTTCATAAAAGATCTGCTTTAGTTAGTCCCCAAGTAGTTATTTGTGTGCCTTCTGGAGCTACCGCTGTAGAAAGACGAGCTATACAAGAGTCAGCTGAGGCTGCTGGTGCCAGAAGAGTTTACTTAATTGAAGAGCCTATGGCTGCTGCAATTGGTGCAAACTTGCCTGTTACGGAAGCTTCTGGTTCAATGGTTGTAGATATTGGAGGAGGAACAACTGAAGTAGCAATTTTGTCATTAGGAAATATAGTTTATGCTCGTTCAGTTAGAGTTGGGGGAGATAAGTTTGATGAAGCAATAGTAGCTTTTATTAGGCGCCATCATAATCTTTTAATTGGAGAAATGACTGCTGAAAGAATAAAAAAAGGAATAGCTACTGCTAAAATTCCTAAAGATGGTATTGGATCTAGTATAGAGGTAAGAGGCAGAGATTTAGTCAATGGGGTTCCAAAGGAAATTGAAATCAACCAAGCTCAAATTTGTGAAGCTTTAGCCGAACCTGTAGGACAAATTATTGAGGCAACTAAAACTGCATTAGAACAAACTCCTCCTGAGCTTGCTGCAGATATAGTTGAAAGAGGTATTGTATTAACAGGTGGTGGTGCTCTTTTAGGTGACTTAGATACAACAATACGAGAAGCTACAGGATTGCCTGTTGTGATTGCTGAAGATCCCCTGACTTGTGTTGTAATGGGAACAGGAAGATGTCTTGATGAGATGAAATCTTTAAGAAACGTTTTAATAGGTGTGTAATATTTAATTAACTAGTATTTAATGAGTGAGATGAGGTGGTTTCAGGTAAGCCGTCAAATAATAAAACTTCTAAGTTTGGTAAAAAAATTAATTTCTTTTTGATTTTATTGTGCCTTTCCCTTGTTTTTTTAGGAAAACTAGATCTAATTGCAGTAAGAAACATGAAAGCTTTTATGTCTGATTTTTTAGCACCAATAACAATTTTGTTTAATAAACCAGTTAAAGAGATTGTAGCGGTTTTAGAAGATGTTAAATCTGCTACTTCATTAAGAGAAGAAAATATTAGATTTAAAAGTCAAATTAGGCGGCTAAATGTTTGGAAAAGCAAAACTGAAAGTCAAGAACTTGAGCTTTTAGAATTAAGAGAATTGTTAAAAGTTATTCCTAAAAAAAATAATCAAATCATAACTGGTAGGGTATTTACAGCGGCAGGGGGCATTTTTGCTAACACAGTTTTAATTAATGTAGGTGAAAAAGATGGGATTGTTATTGGACAGCCAGCTATTTCATCTCTTGGACTTGTTGGTTACGTTATAAATGTTGGTATAAGTTCTAGTAGAATACTTCTAATAATTGACATAAATGCAATGATACCGATTTATTTAACTGATAGTAATTGGCCTGCTGTAACACAAGGTCAAAATGGAGAGCTTTTAAAAATAAGATTTCTTTCATCGGAAGCTAAACCTTTGGAAGGAGAAGTTTTAGAAACTTCTGGTCATGGAGGACAGTTACCTTCAGGTATTAATGTTGGGAGAATTGTTAGAAGTTTATCAGATAATTATTATGTAAAGCCTACAGTAAATTTTCAAAAGCTTACCTATGTATCTATTATTACAAATTTTAATTCAAAATACTCTTCAAAAAATAATTTTAATGGTTTTGCACCTCTTCAAAAACCAATGCCAACAATTGGGCTTAAAGGAATTAATTCAAGCGGCACCAGAAATTCAGAAAGCTTAAAAAATTAATGTACATAAAACCTATATTTTATTTTTTTAATAAATTTTCAAATAATATACTTTGTTTTTTTTTATTATTCTTTTTAATCAACGTTGAAATATCATTTGGTTTTTTTTTAATATTTGATAACTCAATTCCTAGTTTGTTATCTATAGCAATATATTTATGTTTAAGAAAATTTTCCATTCATGTATCAAGTTTTTCTCTATTTACTTTAGGATTGTTATATGATGTTTTGTTAGGATCAAATATAGGTATTAATTCAATGTTCTTTCTATTAATTAAATATTTCACAGAACATTTAAAATTAAGTTTTATTGATAATAGTTCTAAAGATGATTGGATTCACTTTACATGTGTTTTTATTAGTTCTTTTGTTATTACTTTTTTATTAAATATTATTGTAAATTTAACTATTCCAGACTTTAGTCCTATTTTATTTCACCTTGGGGTAACATTAATAATATTTCCTTTTTTAGTTTTGAGTATAAATTTTATTCATTTCATAACTAAATTGATCAAAAATTAATTTATGAAAAATAAAAGTCAAAAACTTTTGGATCAAAAAATCACAAGAAGATTTTTCTTTTTATCTTTTCTAAAAAGTGTAGTTGTTGGAGCTATTGGTTGGAGATTGTTCGATCTGCAAATGATTGAGAATCAAAAATATGAAAAATTATCAGATGACAATCAATTTAATTATCATATTATTGCACCTGAAAGAGGTAGAATATTAGATAGAAAAATGAGGTTGTTAGCTGGAAATATGGAAGGGTTTTCCTTAATTCTTAATTGGAATAAAAAATTAAATGTAGACCTTATTTTAGATAAAGTTTTATCTGTGATTAATATAAATAAAAAAGATATTAAAAATTTTTATATTCAAATAAAATCCTATAAAAATAATTATCCTAAACAAATTCTTATTACAAAGAATCTTTCCCAAAAGGATGTGTCTAAATTAGCTGTTAGAAGGACTCACTTTCCTGAAATTATTTTTTCCATGTCCAAAAAAAGAGTTTATCCGCAAGGAAGTATAGTAGGACATATTACTGGCTATACAGGAATGTTTTCAAAAATTGATATTAAAAATGGGAAAATTATTTCAGTCCCAGGTCTTGAAAT
>Ga0209710_1003653_pt1 | contig 10306 bp, 12 predicted proteins | sample ArcticOcean_MG_C_5_FD_187436 | JGI IMG/M metagenome (GOLD analysis project Ga0209710, IMG submission 187436) | Marine microbial communities from western Arctic Ocean - ArcticOcean_MG_CB4_138 (SPAdes) (version 2) | ecosystem: Environmental > Aquatic > Marine > Oceanic | place: Arctic Ocean... | reverse complement strand
ATGGCTGAAGATATCGCGCGCATCCATAACGGCGGACCGAATGGCTACAAGAAAACCGCGACTGATCAATACTGGGTCAAAGTGCGGGCTGAAATTCTGAAAATAAAAACAACTAATAAATAAAAATATGCACGAACTAGCAACAGCAAACAAGATACTCGACGCGCAGATCACTGACGCGGAATTTAAACGCGGCATTGAACGCAACAAAATCCTGCATGACTGCAAGACCAAGGGCTTTAAAAACCTGCAATCAATGGGCCACCTGAGCGGCGGCATCCGTTTATCTAAAATGAACCCGGCGGCGCCAGAACATACGCCACTTGAATTTGCCCAGAAAGGATCGCAGATGGTCCAAGAAGGTAATTCAATCAGCCAAGCGGCTGCGGCATTTGGACGCAATGCCGGCGATCTTAAATACTACTGCAACAAGTTCGGCATTCACTACGAGTCGAAATTTAAGAAGAAGCAGTGGGACTATGATGCGACATATCGACGCATCCGGCGATTTATGAATGTGCGAGGCTACAATATCAAAGACACTGCGCAAAAGATTAAAGGCTCAACCCAACTGGTGACCAATATCATAGCATCAAAAGGGCGCTTTTATAACGTCAAAACTAAAAAGATCGAAAGGATCAAATGATGATCAGCAATCCACCAAGCGATCACTCGTTTAAATCAAAACATTAACTTGGGTGTATCCTACCTAACACTAACAAAATAATAACAACATAAAATAATGACATGGCACATACAAAACTCAACACCTTCCACCTCTTCGCGGGAGCCGGAGGCGGCATTCTCGGTGACGTCTTACTTGGACACAATCCAATCGGCGCGTGCGAAATCGAACCCTACCCACGTGACGTCCTGCTCGCCAGACAGCGTGACGGACACTTGCCAGACTTCCCCATCTGGGACGACGTGGCAACCCTCGACGGAAATCCCTGGCGCGGATCAGTTGACGTTCTTTGCGGGGGATTCCCATGCCAAGACATCAGTGCGGCAGGTAAAGGAGCAGGAATTACCGGCGAACGTTCGGGACTATGGAAGGAATATTCGCGACTCATTGGAGAGATGCGGCCTCGATTTGTCTTTGCCGAAAACTCACCACTGCTTCGGACTCGGGGACTTGGAGTTGTCCTCGAAGACTTGGCCGCGCTGGGGTATAATGCTCGATGGGGAATTATCGGAGCTGGGGCTGTCGGTGCGCCGCACAAGCGCGACAGAATGTGGGTCTTGGCCTACGCCAACGTGCCAAGAGACGGAGCATCCAAAGGCAATGCTGACAAAGACTGGTCGGAGATTATCAAAGAACGGCAAGACGAGTCACAGCTTGAATCTAGCGGATTCAGTGAAGATGTGGCCTACACCAACCGTAGCGGAAGCGACGAAGATCGGAGCGCAAGCGAATTACGGACAAGTGGGATTGAACAATCACCCAAGGATTCGCGGATTACCAACGAGACCGAAGGGCGAGAAGTCACGGGTTGGTGGTACACAGACCCAGCAGAGCTACCCAACGCCGAAGGTCAAGGGACAGGAACATTACGACACTGTGGAGAAGCGGAAGGGGAAGTCAGCGGCAACCCGGCACAACACATTGGCGAGTGTTCAAGTGAAGCATCACAAGGGCCAGAGGACAGCGCAACTGAACCCGCCGTGGGTCGAGTGGCTCATGGGGTGGCCAATCGGGTGGACCGACTTAAAGCCATTGGTAACGGACAAGTTCCGCAGTGTGCAGCAGTGGCATTCTCAATTCTCTCAGAAGGATTACTCTGAAACCACACCAATCACCAACGACATTAACTCGGGTGTATCTCACCTAACATAAGAAAAATAAGAAAAATATGAATAATAATACACAAATAATTGGACTGGTCGGGCCGAAAGGTGTCGGCAAGACCACCTTCGCAAAGGATGTCGCCAAGCAGTTTGACGACAGCGTGCATGTCGAGATCTTGAGCTTTGCCGAGCCGCTCCGGGCGATGGCTGAAGCAATGGGTGTCGAGGCGGATGCATTGACCGACCAAGCACTCAAGCATGAGTTGATTCAAGGGCTGGGCGTCACACCACGGCGCCTGCTTCAGACACTTGGCACGCAGTGGGGCCGTAGATACATCAGCCAGGATGTCTGGCTGTGGGCGATGCAGCGCCAAATCGAACGCGCGTCCAGGCAGGATAAGCCGACCATCATCCTGATCGATGACTGTCGCTTCCAAAATGAGGCGCACTGGATCTTGGGGCAGAAGGGCATGCTGTTTGAAATCCACCGTGGGGACATCACCTACACTGGCGAGCATGAGAGCGAAATGCCGATGCCATCGGGAATCCAGCAGGCAATGTACAAGGCCCACTTGAATCCAGAAAACTACGACCTGCTGCTGCACAACACTATCTATCTAATCAAATACAAATCAAAATGCTAACAGACGCACTACACTACGCCACGCAAGGCTGGCACATCTTCCCACTACAGACCGGCGGCAAAGCGCCAATGGTCGCTGGTGGATTCAAACAGGCAACCGTTGACGCAGCGCAGATCACCGCATGGTGGACCGCTAACCCGACCGCAAACATTGGAATCTCACTAGATGATTCTGGGCTGTGCGTGGTGGATGTGGATACGCACGGCGACATTAATGGCTTCGAGAGTCTGCCGCTACTCGGCGACCTGCCAGATACCGCAGTGGCGCGCACTCCAAGTGGGGGTGCGCATTACGTGTTCAAGAACGACGGCACGCCACCACCGCGTAAAATCAGCCTGGTGCGTGGCATTGATCTATTATCGAATGGATACATCGTCGCAGCTCCAAGCGTGATCGATGGCAAACCCTACTCATGGGAATCACAAGCGGTGGTCAGTTTGCCACAGTCGGTGCGCGATATGGCCGCGCCAAAGGTCCACACGGTGCCAAGCGGCATCGCGCCAAGGAGTCCAGCCACCAAGGATCGCGACCACACGATGCACCGTGCCAGCTTATGGCTAGAGCGGTGCGATGCGGCATACCAAGGTCAAGGCGGTCATGGTCGCTTGCTGTGGGCCGCGCAGGGGCTGGTTAATGGCTTCATGCTGTCGCGCTCAGACACCTTGGGACTGCTTTGGTCCGAATACAATCCACGCTGCGTGCCGGCATGGAATCAAGGCGAGACAGCCGACGTGCGTGACTTTGAGCGTAAGGTGGACCAGGCAGAAGCGTCGCCAGTCAAGCAACGTGGCTGGCTACTACAAGAAGAAGAGCCGTTTGTCGCGCCAGCATGGATGGATGCCTTCATCGCAGGAATGGCCAATCGCATCGAGCCGACAAAGGCAACCGCTGCGGAGGCCATACCGGCATCGGCTGAGGTGATTGCCGAACTGGATGAAGCATGGGGCAACGTCGAGGTGCTTGAAGAGCCGAGCTGGAAACCATCAGGACTGGTTGGCGACATCATGCAATACATTCTGGACACTGCGCAGATTCCTCAACCTAAGTACGCCATCGCGGCATCGCTCGCTGTGGTCGGCACGCTGGTCGGGCAGAAGGTCAAGTCTGGCTGGAAGCATGGTCGCTCCAATCTCTACTGCATGGCGGTCGGTGGCACCTCAACGGGTAAGGACCACCCAATCAGCATGGTCGAGCGTATCCTGGAGCAGTCTGGCGCGGGTGATCTCATCGGCGGCACTGACGTGACCAGCGACAGCGCCATCGAGAAGCGCTTGAGTAATCACCCAGTCACGCTCTATCCGTGGGACGAGGCAGGCCACACGCTCGGTGGATTTGGCAGCATGGTTGACAGTCACCGGGCAACAGTGGTGCCGACATTGATGAAGCTGTGGAGCTCTGGCAACAAAACCTACCGTGGCAAAGATCGTGCGGGCCGTGACAATGACTCGTTCTCAGTCAGACACCCATGCTTGACCATCTACGGCACCGGCTCGACCGACAAGATCGCCAGCAGTCTGCGCAAGGATCAACTCAAAGATGGTTGGCTGCCGCGTTGTCTATACTTCATCAGCACCGATCTCGGTAAGCTGACAGAGACGGACGACACGGGGCATTCAATACCAGCAAAGATCCTGAGCAAGTGTAAGGGCTTTGTTGATTTCGTGAACCCGGCGGCCTTAGAGGTCAGCGTGTTCTCCGAGCAGGCGGTGGAGCAAGACTGGACCATCACCGTGCCAATCGAGCCGGCTGCACTTGAAGCACTCAAGGCATTCTTCAACGAGGCGCGCAAGATCCAGCAAACCGGCGAGGAAACATCCGAGCTATGGGGCAAGGCTGCCGAGCAAGCTGACAGAATCGCACTGGTGGTCGCCTGCGGCATGGTGCATGACCTGCGCGATGCCAAGGTAACACTGGCGAACGTATCCTGGGCCATCGGCGTGGTGCGCTACTGCATCCGGTCATTCTCAGAGCTAATCAGTGATAAGGTCGTGGAGAATGACTTCGAGCGCAATCTGAAGATGGTGCTGGAGAAGATTAAGCGTGCCGGGCGTCATGGCATCACAAAGCATGCACTGACTCGCGCCACACGTTCGATCAAGGGCTTTGAGCGTCTCGACATACTCAAGACACTTAAGGGGGGACAGGACATCGTGGAGGACATTAAGGAGAGCGCCACGCGACCAATGACCGTTTACATCTATAAGCCAACCTAAGCCAGACAAGGTTCTTACAATTCAGCCGTCACCTTAAATGGTGGCGGCTTTTTTTTTTGATACCGACCAAGATAGCGACCGAGATATAGACCAGATACCGACCAAGCGATGGTCGGTATCTAGCCGTTTTTGGAGATACCGACCAATATAGACCATGCCCAAATGGTCTATATCTTGGTCTATATCTTTTTACTATAAACCCTTATATATCATATATATATATAATATTAAAAAGATATGTCCCAAAGAACCAAGAGGGTAGTAGTTAGACACAAAAAACACCTTAAAAGATGCATATTGTATTATAGGGTGGTCGGTTATCTTTTGGGGTACAATAAGAGGTGCTTTTTATGGTTGACTGTAAGGTGCAATATACCTTACAGTGTTGGCCATGAAAGAAAACGACAGCAACCAACCAATGCCTGACCCATTAAATCAAATGGCCGGCAAAATAGCATTGGCAATTATCGCCACCAGTGAGCCGTCCGAGCGCATTCGTGTGTCCCAGTCAGTTTGTGCAACCATCAAGCATAAGATCGACTCACTGATCATGCGTGAAGAAGAAGGAAAATGAGCCAGGAGAGTATAACGCTGGTGCTACCATTGCCGCACAACTGCCTATCGCCAAACGCGCGTGTCAGTTGGCAGGTCAAGGCAGGCATTACCAAGAAGGCACGCAGACTCGCCAAAGAGGCAGTACGGGCCGAGGAGGTCTGCACAGCTCCATGGGGCAAGGTCGAGGCACAGGAGGCGTTCTTCTACAAGACCAACCGCCACCGGGACGAACGTAACTCAGTCGCTATGCTCAAGGCTTACTACGATGGCGTCGTCGATGCCGGACTCATCCAGGACGACAACCACCACATACTCACACATGGTCAGCCTACCTTTCAAGTCGATGCAACCGATCCACGCGTCGAAATCACCATCACAAGCACCAGCAACCCCTCATAATCATGAATACCTACCCTTACATCGACGGCAAAGACGTCGCAATCTACGATGACCCAGTTGACCACATGGAGCCAATCGTGCGACCAGAACAAGCTGTGGCCGACATCATTACACGCTTAATGGTCTTTCAACTCCAAGGAGGCGACACCAAGCGCATTGCAGCACGCACGATGGTCTTGGCTCAAACACTGGGCATCGATGTGGGCGACGATATTGTCACCAATGCTGACATCGCCAAGGCATGCAGCGTCACACGCTCAGCCGTGTCATTGATGAGCAACGAACTACGCGACCAGCTTGGTCTCATCTCTCACAACAACCGGAGCGAACAAAACCGCAAGAACTGTAAAAACGCTAAACGATGAACAATACACACCTCACAACACAACTCACTGACATCACTGAGCAGATCAAGCGCCTCGATGTGGAAGCACTCAAGCTGGCGCAATCAGCTAAGATTGAAATCCTACAGGCAACTGACAAGGCATGCGGCGTCGGCTCACTACTGAAGGAAGCACAACAACTGGTCGGCCGTGGTAACTACGCAGAGTGGCTGGAGGTTACGTTCGGCCGCGAGTTCAGTGATCGGGCTAAGCGCTACCGCAAGGCATTAGACGATCCACGGCAGATGGCACTGAGCATGGGCGTTATCCCTAATGCTCAGCACGCACTCGAATCAGCAGAGCAACCACTCAAGGCCAAGCCGGATCGCAACATCGTTTACATCAATAAGCTGACAGGATACCTGCGCACCACTGATGAGATCCGCAGCGTGGACCGTGTGGCTCTCCAGGGCATCATCGCGCAGTTAAAACGTCTAGGCTTAGTGTAGTTTTAACTTGGGTGTATCACACCTTACATTCAACCGTTTGACAATTATGAAGCTAATAATAAACGAGAACCCACAGCAGTATTACTATGGGCAAACTAATCCGCTTGGATCGGACAATCCTTGTCCATTGCCAAGGGAGGGGGGGCAACTGGGTAAGGGCCGAGGGCTATGCGCATGGGACTTAATTAAGCCGGCATCACGATTCAAGACAATCAAAACGCAGCAAGAGATACAGGAGTGCCGCCGACCTTCGTTCGATCATCCTAAGATATTGCACATCCTGATTGATCGGGCGGCTGGCTACGGTTGCAAGAAGCTCGCCGCGGCGCACGGCGCAAGTCCTAGCGCAATTAGTAAGTTCTGCCAGTCGATTGGCTTTGATATTATTAAGCCGCATGAGGTGATTTATAAGCAACCAAACCCAAAACATCTATCACTTAAAGAACGAGCGATCAAACTAATGGAAGAGGATAGAACCTCTGAATTAAAGAGCATTGCGAAATATGACGAGCAAAGGCACTGGGGAAATCATTTGGCAGTTTCTGCATGGAGGTCGATTAATAACTATTACATTAAGAATCCAGATAGGCCAGTATACATGACAGACGAAGAAAAGAAGCAGAGCGCAAGAGATTCAAGGCGAAAGTGCAGACAAGACCCAATCAATCGCATGAAAGAAAATGCCAGAAAGAGATCACGGAAGTATATCAAAACGCCTGGATTAAGCTGGGCAGGTTATGGATGCACATCAGACGAGTACCGGGCGCACATGGAGAAGCAATTCACTAAGCGGATGACATGGGCGAACTATGGCACATACTGGCATGATGATCATATTCGACCGGTGGCATCATTTGATTGGAACGATCCAGAGCAACGCAGGCAATGTGAGCACTACACAAACAAACAACCGCTTGAGGCCAAGAAGAACATCGCCAAGTCCGACTCATGGGACGGGCAGATCGGTTTCAACCACATGCTATGCGCATAATATCCTCTCAGCAAAAAAGGAATCTTTTACATTCTGACCCTCTGCGGGTGAAGCGCCTCGCGACAAAAAACAATGAAGGAACAATCTCAACTTGTGAGACTCAATCTCAATAACTATGGCAAGAAAGACACATAAGCATTACGCAGAAGAATTTGGCGTTACGGAGAACGTTTTCCGTGGCTGGCTAAAGCAGGGCGCACCGTATCAAAATGAGCCGAAGATGATCACATGGTTGAATGCTCTCCAGCGCAAGACACCAGCGATCAAGGTATGGCTGAAAGCGCGTGGCGTAAAGCCGACACCGAAGAAAGCCGAAGCGTCGAAGCCAAAGAACGCGAAGACTGCCGAGGACTTCCGCGATCACTACCAGAAGAAACTGGAGGAGGCGACGGTCACGAACGATCAGGACCAGGTGAAGTTCTGGTCTGATCTATTCTTGAAGCAGGACGAGTCGATCCGCCGGTCCGAGATGCATGCGGCCAAGCTAGGCATCGACAATGGCACCGTGTTGCCACGCGCAGAGGTGGAGCGAATCCTGCGCGCTACGTTCTACGCTGGCAACGCATGCACACAAGGCGTGCTGACTTCAATCTGCGAGCAGCTCGTCGGCTACGATAAACCCGGCGATCTATTCCATGCACTGAAGCCAGCGATCATCGGTGGCCGGCTGTTCAGCGGTTTCGATAAAGTGATGAATGCACCAGGCGCTCCAAACGTGCCGGACTGGGTGGTCGAGTGCGTCAAGCTTGAGGCGAAACAATACCTCGGCAACTCGGAGAGCCTATGGACTAAGGGGAATAATTAAAATGAAATATATATCAGAGAACATTAAAGCTTTAGCACTTATCACACTATGCGGATGCATTGGATACTTTCTGGGCAGCACTACGAATGGAGTAGTCGTTGGAATCGCCATCGTTACATCTGCCACACTGTTTCTATAAAATTATGGCACGTTCTTGGTATATAAAAAAAGTTGAATGGTGGAAGCATCTGAAGTGGCGCAAACGCGACCAGAACAAGAAAGAGCGCCAGCACTCGAAAAAGGAAATCCGCAGAAAATAAATCTAATCCTATTTGATATTAAATTGACTCAGGTGTATTGCACCTACAACGTAAAGATATGAACAAACCAAAATTGGCAATTAGTTTTAGTGGCGGGAGAACATCTGCTGTGATGACTAAACTCTGCGTGGATAAGTTCTCGGAGACTCACGACATCGCGATCACCTTTGCCAACACTGGCTGCGAGCATGAGAACACATTGAAGTTTATTAATGACTGTGACAAAGCATTTAATTGGGGCGTTGTCTGGGTTGAGGGCATTGTCAACCCAGACAAGGGCAAGGGAATGCGAGCAAAGGTTGTGGATTATGAAACTGCATCAAGGTATGGAGAGCCATTTGAAGCAATGATTCAAAAATATGGCATTCCAAATCAAGCAATGCCTCAATGCAATTCAAGGTTAAAGGTTGAAGTGTTGTATTCGTATTTAAGGGATCATAAAGGATGGAGTCGTGGCGATTATTGGACTGCCATTGGTATCAGATCAGATGAAATTGATAGAGTAAGTCCCAAGAGGATTGAACAGTTCCTAATGTATCCATTGGTTGATGCTGGCTGGACAAAGGAGGACGTCAAAGCTGAGTGCGCTTCATGGCCATTCGATCTAGACTTAAAGGGAGAGCACTACGGCAACTGCACATGGTGCTGGAAAAAGTCTAAAAGAAAGCTTTTGACCTTGGCAAATGATGATCCATCAATTTTTGATTTTCCAAAAAGAATGGAAGCAACATATGCTTACACCAATCAATCTGATGGAAATGAAGACCAAAAGCGCGTATTTTTCCGGGGACATGCATCATCAATTGACATTTTAGAGATGGCAAAAAGCATGAATTTTGAACCATATTCTGATTCAAAACAACTTGATCTTGGGTTCAATATGCAAAGTTATGACGTATTCCTCGACACTGGATCAGCCTGCGGCGAAAGCTGCGAAATTGGAGCCGACGAATAATGACCGACTTACCTAAAATAATATGCCAGTTTTCATGTGGTGCAGCAAGTGCTGTCGCCACTAAGCTAACCCTTGAAGCGAATCCAGACGCGTTAATTGTTAGGTGCGACACAGGCTCAGAGCATCCAGATAATGAGCGTTTCATGCGTGACTGTGAAAAATGGTTTGGTAAAAAGGTGCAGGTCTTAAAGAGTGAGCGATTTAACAATATCTTTGAAGTATTCGACTCTCGGCAATATCTCGCAGGAATCGGCGGTGCTCCATGCACTAGCGAAATGAAGCGCATCCCTGGTATGAAGATCTGGAACCTCGGAGACGTAGAGGTCTTTGGCTATACGGTAGAGGAAAGGCATCGTGTAAAGCGATTTCAAAAGAACAACCCAGAGCGCAGAATCGAGTGTCCATTGATCGAGAAAGGGTTTGATAAGGCTGATTGCCTTGGAATGCTAGAACGCGCAGGAATCGCGCTGCCAGTAATGTATTCGCTTGGATTCCGAAATAATAACTGCATCGGATGTGTAAAGGCGCAGAGCATTGATTACTGGAAGCGAGTAAGAAAACACTTTCCAGATCAATTCAATTGGTATGCCAAAAAAGAGCGCGAACTAAACCACGCGATTAATAGAGTAACACGGAAAGGCGAGAAACGTGCAGTCTTTCTTGATGAGATTGAAAAAGGAGATCCGAAACAAGCCGATCCAGACATAAGCTGTGGATTATTCTGCATATCTGAACACGACAATTTAAAGTAATGACCGATCTACTCAAACTCACACAGCCAGACCCAGTGGACTGGTGCGAGGCGAACATCCAGCTTGACTACGGCAAGTTCGACGCGGCCAAGCATCCATTGATGAGCGAGCC
>Ga0209710_1003648_pt1 | contig 10308 bp, 10 predicted proteins | sample ArcticOcean_MG_C_5_FD_187436 | JGI IMG/M metagenome (GOLD analysis project Ga0209710, IMG submission 187436) | Marine microbial communities from western Arctic Ocean - ArcticOcean_MG_CB4_138 (SPAdes) (version 2) | ecosystem: Environmental > Aquatic > Marine > Oceanic | place: Arctic Ocean... | reverse complement strand
ACTCAAAACCCAAAACGAACGGTCTCGAATACTCGTTGTGCCAAACTGTGTTGAAACCAGACCTCTCGAAGCCTAGATCCAAAAAACCTGCGCCAGTGAAACAAGACAAAATTGGTATTTCAAATCGAGCATTTGCAGGTTTTGGGACTACCAAAATTGTCTCTGAAGGTTCATTTTTGGCTACTAGCATTTCTCTATTCCTAAAAGTTCTGCTTTAGTGCTCTAGAGAACTTGGTGTTTGGGAAGCCTGAGGCCTCATTTTCTGACATTAATTACGAAAGATAGCTTATCAGAGTTTTTGCCCGAAACAAAGTGATTAGCCACAGCTACCAGGAAAAACCATACCATGACCGGGTAAGCCCCCATTTTTGAGGCGCAGCCTTAGATAGGGTATTGTCAGACAAACTTGACGTCCCTTTGGTTGCCCCTAATTTTTCTGGATGACAGCACAAAACACCTTAAAATATTTCAAGACTTCGCCGAAAATCATCCGCTTGGCGGTTATGTATTACATTCGCTATCCGCTAAGCTTCCGCCAAGTTGAAGATATCTTGCATGAACGTGGAATTTCTACGTGAATAAAGATGCAGTTACCAAACAAAACCCCCGAATGAATCTACGCCCCCAACACTAAAGGCCCGTGGTCCGAGACGCGGGGCCCTAGGATAGGGGGGCCGGTCCATGGACCTACGTCTCAACTGTAGCGATTGGGCTCAGTAACCCCTTGCCGTTGGTCCGTGCTCCAGGGTCCTTAGACTGTGGTACCGCTGGGTGTACCAGAACAAGGCACTTGCGTTGTGCTTGTGGGCTGCTAACATATTGTTATTGCAATGATTGCACTCGGACCAAGGTCCTTGGTAAGGCATCGAACCCCGTGTGGGGGCACCACTTTAACCAAGATCCGTGGATCAAGTACCTGATTTGCAAGGAACACGGACCGTGGCCCACGGATTTCGCTGCAAGACATTGCAACAATGCGGCTTACGGCCCTTAGCGGTCCTTGGTGCACAGCGCAGCGAAAGTCAGCTCTGAGCCCACAGTGCATGATGCTGCACGCTACACTAACGACCAAAAGATGCGCTAAGCGGTCGTCCGTCGGAAGCTGGAAAAAAGAGTTAGCTTAATTTTGCGATTTCAAGCGTTTCGCAAAACCAGCCATTGGCCGTGTTTTCGTTCCGGCAGGGTGTGGGGTGACAGGGACGCATTACAATCACTTATTTCGTGCCTGCTTTTGATCCAAACCTGCCGGTCAGAGTTTGAGCGATAAAAATTCCGCTGTGGGCTTAAAGCGGCAGGTCTGACCGGCGCGATGACACGGTCCAAGACCCACCTTTGTTTTAAGCGAATTTTGTGCGCCCTTAGAGATAGGTCGCGTAATCACTGACAAGCAGATGCGTTGGTGCAACATCTTCGTCAATGTTCGAAAATCGGCCAATTGGTTCGCGAAAGATGTTGTCTGTTTCGTCGTCATTGACTGTCGAAACCTCACCGATCAACACATCACCGCCTTCGCCCCAAAAGGCATGCCAGTCGCCGGGCATCAGGGTCAGGCTTTCGCCTGGTGCGAATTTGATCTTTTCGCCTGCACTGTAGGCGCGCGCGATGCCGTCGCACATAACGACCCCGCCGCGATCCTCGGCAAAGTTGCCGTCATCGTCTGATCCGTACAGTTCCACAACCATCGTGGCGCCACCGCGATTAATGATGTCTTCGGCTTTGATGACATGGGTGTGCATGGGTGACAGCTGGTCTTGACGCGAAATGAGCAATTTTTCAGCATAGCACATGCCGCCCCCGCGCTGCAGATCGGCCAGACGGCCATTGCGCAAGGTGAACAGAAACAACCCCATCTTGTCGAAATCGCCTGCGCCGTAGTCGGTAATGTCCCATCCGCAGCGCGCGTCAATCAAGGCCTTGGCGTCAGATGCATTCGCCTTGAAATGCTCAGGCGTCCAATAGGCGAAGGGCGGCAGGTTAAAGCCGTGGCTGCGCATAAGGTCGTCGGCCTGCGCCATGATGTCGTTGATGTCTGATCGTTTCATATCGGGTCAGCTTTCATAAAGACGAAGGACGGGTTCAGCAACGATCTGGCAAGTCGTTATATCCGCCCCATTAATCCGTTTGAGGAGGAGATCAGCAATGTTCCATCCGGCCTCATATCTGGAAAAATAAGAAGCCGTCATTGGTGTGCCGAGGTATTCACCGATGTTCGTGCCCGTCCGAACGGAGAACCCCACAGACTTGGGATCGCGCCGCAATGCATCACGGCACGCAGCCCGTGCGCCAAGAAAGACCAATTCGTTTACACAGACGATGGCATCAACGCCTTGCCGCACCAATTCGCGCGCCGTTTCGCGGGCCACGTCGGCTTCAAGTGGAATGTGGCAGATCAACGACGTATCGACATCGCGCCCCGCCTCGCGCAGGGCGGACGCATAGCCGCGCAAGCGTTGTTTCACGAAAAGAAAATCCTTGTCCGCGTCTAGCATGGCGATATTTTTATATCCCGCGTCAATCAGGCTTTTGGTGCCTTGATACGCGGCCAGCTCATTGTCGAGATCGAAGTAAGGGTGATCGGAAAACAGCTCTGTCCGCCCGAAAGTCACAAACGGAAAATCCCGCTCCAGAAGGTAGCGCACGCGTTCGTCCTGCGGGCGTGTGTGATCAAGGATGATACCATCAGCGTTTCGTCCACGCACGACCTCTTCGATCTTGCCCAACCCGCTTTCGCCAATGGTGACAGGGATCGTGCGCACCGCATATCCGGTCCCCACAAAACGACTGTGGATGCCGTTAAGTAGCCCGATTGACCCTGAGTCGCCGATCTCTTCTTCGGTCGTGTGGCCTAGAAACGCCATCACCACGAGGGTTTTACCCGTCCGCAACTTCAGCCCATCGAGGTTTTGGACATACCCCAACCGGTCGGCTTCTTCCTTGACCTTGCGCACCGTTGCCTCGCCAATTTTGTGGCCGTCTTTCAGGGCCCGTGCCACGGTGGTGACGGAAACACCAAGGCTGTCGGCGATGGTTTTCAGGGTGACGGGGGTCGGAGATGGGGAGGGTTTTTTCAAGATACTCACGATGCGTTGAGACATTTAATCGCTGGCGGCGTGGTGCCCTTCGTCGAGCGTTTGCGCGTCACCGTTATCACCTTTTCGATGTTGGGCAGCAATGTGAACCCGTTGTCGGAATAAATATCTTTGTGGCCGTGGTTCAGCGTCACATAGAGCGCAGGCACGTCAGAGATCAGCGTGACTGTATCGGCGGTCTGCGTCATTGCGATCTTTGGCGTGCGCAAATCGTACACCTTGGGCCGGTTGGGAAGGTAGTCGTTTTGGCCGCTGTGCTTGCCGTCCACGTCGCGCCATGTGAACGATAGAAACTCCTGCTCGGCAATGTCGGTCGCCGCAACACGCGCCACTTCGACGGCTTTGTCGGGTGGGCAGATACAGGCGTAGGTTCCGACGGTCTGCATGGGCCCAGCCACATCAACCCGGGTCAGCCCGACACTGATAGATACGGGGTCTGGCGTGTCGTTGACCGCCCAAAGCACGATGTCGCCTGTGTCCTCGTCTGGTTGTGCTGTCACCAGAACCGGATCATGGAACCGTCGCGCCATGTATTGCGTGACCTTCCAATTGCCGCCGTACTCAAGGCTCGCCCAGCTGGCGACAGGCCATGTGTCATTGAGCTGCCAATAGAGCGTCCCCATGCAGCGTGGCTTGACCGAGCGCCAGAATTCAATCGAGGTTTTCATCGCCAATGCTTGGCTTACTTGGCTCAGGTACACCATGTCATCAAAGCTGTCGGGGGTTTTGAAATACCGCGAAATAGTCTCAACGATCTTTTCGTTGCCACCATCGTTGCGCTGATGCACGTCCATGACTCGCGATGCTGCGGTGCGGTCTTCGGGATCAGTGAAGGTCTCGATCAAAGGCATGGACGGAAAGGATTGAAATCCGAATTCCGAACAGAACCGTGGCTTGACCGTTCGGTAATGCTCGAAATCTTTAGCGGAATGCCAGACGTCCCAGAAATGCATGTCACCTGCGGCGTCGTTGTGCCAGCCATCCCCAAAATTCAGCGGCCCGATTGAAGGCGACGATGGCCAGAACGGGATGTCGGGGGCGATCTCGTCCAGGATTTCTTCAAGCGCAAAGTTCAGCCGGTCATACATCGCCAGATACCGGTCGCGGTCGGCTTTGCTTTCGTCGTACCAGCCAAGCGCGCCAACCAGTTCGTTATCACCACACCAAAGCGCCATGCAGGGTTGCGACGACAGTCGGCGGATCTGCTGGCGTGCCTCTGTGCGCACTGATGCCAGCCAGTGCTTGTCGTGACTGGGGTACAGATTACAGGCGAACATAAAGTCGTGCCACACGAGGATGCCGAGTTCAGAGCACAAGTCGTAGAACCAATCCGCCTCATACTGGCCGCCGCCCCAGATGCGGATCATGTTGAAATTCGCCTCAACAGCCGATGTCAGCCGATCACGCACCAACTCTGGTGTGCCCCGTTCTGGAAGCGCGTCGGCAGGTATCCAATTGGCCCCGCGCATAAAAATCTCGCGTCCGTTGACGCGGAACGCGAACCGCGCCCCAATAGCGTCTTTGGATGTATCCAATTCGATGTGGCGCAGCCCGATGCTGTGGTGACGGACATCATCGCCCAGCGTCACAGTCAGATCGTGCAGTGCTTGATCACCGTGCCCGACAGGCCACCACAGCGCGGGGTTTTCTAGACTGATCGACAGCTTAGCGACGTTCAAGCCCGGATAAACCGTGACGTCTTGTTCAACGGTTTGGCTACACAGCAATATCTTCATTTTCGTCGTCCCGACGCATTGCGCGTAAATCTGCGCCTCGACTTCAACTGTGACGGCACCGTCTGCGTGCTGCTGACGCACTGTCAGATCATCAAGGCGGACAACAGTGGTTTGGCGCAGGGTCACATCCCCATAAATACCGATGGGGGATAGGGCAATGTTCCAGTCCCAACCCGCGTGGCATTGGGTTTTCCGCAGGTAGTTGTAGTGCGGCAACCGATTGTTGAACGAAAGATATGGAACCACGATAGATGAGGCTTCGGCCTTTTGCGTCGCGATTGCGCTGTTGGACTTGAAATGAACTGATAGTGTGTTTTCGCCGGTTTTCAGGGCATCGCCTGTCGCGAAATCCCAACGGATAAATTGGTTGTCACATGTCCCGATGTTCACCCCGTTCAGCATGACATCAGCATGGCAATCCACGCTATCGAAGGTCAGTGTATGCGCGTTTTCCGGATCACCAGAAAATATGAACGTCGTGGTTGCGATCCACTCCGCCTCATGCACCCAATCCAGCGAAACCTCCGTGTCGCGCCAGTACGGGTCGGTGATGACACCAGCGCGCAGCAGTGACGAATGCACATCACCGGGCACGTTCATGTCGACGTCGTGCGCCCCGTCAGCGCGGGCCACCCGCCAATCTTGCGTCAGATCGAGGGCTGCAGTGGGTGCATTGTGTTGCAAATTCATTGGGGGTCATCCTGTAGCTCTGACCATGGAAAAATCTGGTCTAGGTGTTTGAGGCGTGAGAACAGCGCAGCACCTGCGCCTGTTCCGGCAAGGTTTTTGTATTGAAAGGGGTCGGCTTGCATGTCGAAAACAGTGCACGGCGCATCGGTGATTTGGCGGTCGTCCAACGTGGCATAAACGATTATATCGCAACTGCGAATGCCGACACCTTGCGTGGTCTGAAAGAACGCATCACGCCCCGTACTGTCTGCGCCGCCTGCCTCGTCCATCAAGGATGCGCCGTGCATATGGTCCGGGATCGCCGCGCCTGCCACGGCCAGAAATGTAGGGGCCAAATCAACAAGTGATGCGACCGATCCGTTGATCCGGGTCTGCGCGACGCCCGGCCCCGCCATCACAAATGGAATTCGGATGCTTTCGTCGTTTTCCGTGCCCTTTTGCACCAATCCGTGCGAGCCTAGGTTTTCACCGTGATCAGACGTGAACACGATCAACGTGTCGTCGGTCAACCCAGCGGCGTCTACCGCGTCCAAGATGCGCCCGACCGCGCGGTCCATCCATGTGACAGCGCCGTAATATTCAGCCGCAAGCGCGTGCAGGTCGTACCCGTCGGGTAGGGTCATCGTGTGCGGCAGGCGGAACGAATAATATCGGAAATCCCAACGGTAGACTTTGTACCAATAGTCCTTGTCTTCAATCGCATCCTCATCCGTGTTCTCGCGCAGGGTGATTTTGGCGGGATCATACATCGTCAGAAATTCGTCAGGCATATCGGCTACGGGGCAATGAGGTGGTGAGATGTTGTAATACAGAAAGAACGGGTCTTCTGTACCCGACTTGGATGCAATCAACGCCTCAGCTTCGCCTGCTTCAAACTCGACACTGAACCCGTCTGGTGCAAATTCCGGCCCGCCGTCGCGTGAATAGATTTGCGCGGAATGGGCATGGTGGACGCGGGGGATCAGATAGTGGTCGAAACCGATTTCATGGGGCCAAGAATGAATGTGCCATTTACCGATGACGTGGGTTTCATAGCCTGCCTCTTGCAACAGTTCCGGCAGGGTTTCATGGGGCAAATGCGGGCGTTTCGGGTATGGATATTCAGGCATGTTGAAATCACCTGGACGCCCGTCGTAGGCCACGTTTGTCTTGCCACCCGTCGCGGTGCGATTGTGCTGCCCCGAAATCAGGACAGACCGTGCAGCCATGCAGACAGGAAAGTTCGTGATCGCAGTGTCCCAAACTGCACCCCGCGCCGCCAATCGATCAATGTTGGGTGTCGCAACCTGCGTGCCACCATAACAGCCAAGCTCATAGGGGCGCAGCTGGTCGGACGTGATCAGGATGATGTTGGGGCATTTGGCCATTACAAATGCGCCCCTGTTTCTGGATCAAACAAATGACATCCGGCCATGTCCCAGCTAACCGACTGTGTGCTGTCCTGTGCCAGCTTAACCAATCCCGGCGCGCGCATACGCAAGGCAGACCCGGCGAAGTCTAAGGCAATAGATGTTTCGGACCCCATTGGTTCGCACAATCCGACTTTATGATCTCGGGTTACGATATGGCCCGTCTCACCAAGCGTCAGGTTTTCAGGGCGCACCCCAAGGATCGCGCGTTGGCCGTGATCGACGTGGCTGCGCGCTGCATAGCGTGGCAGCGGCAAGGCGACATCGCCCACATGTGCCGTCATCTTATCGTCAGTAATATTCACAATGACCTCAATCGCGTTTATCTGCGGCGATCCAATAAACCGTGCGGCAAACAGCGTATCGGGATGCATATAAAGCTCTTCGGGGGTGCCCAGTTGTTCGATCTGTCCCGCATTCAACAGCACAATCTTGTCGGCCAGCGTCATTGCTTCGACCTGATCGTGGGTCACATAGGCAATCGTAGCGCCAAGCACATGGTGGATGCGTTTGATTTCTGTGCGCATTTCGGCACGCAGTTTCGCGTCCAGATTGGACAGCGGCTCATCGAACAAAAACAGGTCAGGCTTGCGCACCATGGCGCGACCGATGGCGACACGCTGGCGCTGCCCGCCCGACAACTGTCCGGGTTTTCGATCTAGATAATCTGTCAGCTTCAAGATGTCGGCGACACGGTGCACTTCTTGAGTGATATTAGCCTTGGCGCTACGTCGGATCTTCATTCCAAACGCGATGTTCTCAAAAACCGACATATGCGGGTAAAGCGCGTAGGACTGGAACACCATCGCGATGTTTCGGTCTTTCGGGTCCAGATGGGTCACATCGCGTCCGGCAATTTCGATGGTGCCTTCATGCTTGTCTTCGAGCCCGGAAATCATTCGCAACAGGGTTGATTTCCCGCAACCGGATTCGCCCAGCAGCACGAGGAAGCCACCTGGATCAACCGATAGGCTGATGTCGTTCAAAACTGTCAAAGCCCCAAAGGATTTTGACGCATTGGTAATCTGCAAGCCGCCGCTCATATCAGGGCCTCCTGTTGGGTGATTGGGGTGTTAGGGGCGGGAAATCCTGCCGTGACAGCGGGCATAATCAGACCGGAATAAACGAACGCGGGCACGGACACGCCGCCATAAAAGCCAACCAGCGGTTGCTGCCAGATCAGCCATAGCCATGGGCCAAGCGCCAGCAGTGCAACGAGATGGCCGTACGGCGACAGGACCAGCGCCATCCGTGCATTGTGAAGCGTGTCGCCGATGTTGGCGTTGATGTGTGCCGTGATCAAAAGGGCCGCAGCGGCGAAACAAAGCGCGATCATGGCCGCACAGAGCGCCAGTGCAAACCCGAATGTGCCAAGCGAAGGGCCGTTCCAGATCAACGTCATCGCAACTGCGCAAATCGGAAGACAAACCACGTTCGTCCGCTTGAATTCGATGCGGTAAGAGCCCCACATGACGCGGACCAGTTCACCCGCTGTGTGGCTGTCCAGGCGATGCACGGCATGCAATGTGGCTGACCCCGCCGGTGCTGCGCCAAACACGACGCCCCCGATCAGCGTCAGACCCAGAGCGGTCAGGTTGATCACCGTCAACTGCCAAATGCGGGTCGCGACTATGTAAGTGAACTGGTTCATCCCTTCACCGCCCCGCGCATCATGCCCGACACGATCTGGCGTTGCAGCACGAAGAACGCGACCATGGTCGGGGCGATGACGATCATAATGCCCGCCATCAATACGGCTTCGGTGCTGGATGACATCATGTCGGATGCTTTGAACAGCAACATGGACACGGTCGAATCCTCCACCCTTGGTGTGTAGAGGTAGGGCAGGATGAAATCGTTATACATGTGGATCGTGCGCAGGATCACGACGGTGGAAATCGCGGGCGTCATCAGCGGCCGTTGTCTACGAAGTTTGCAAAATGTGTGTAAAATGTGATGTCGCCACTGATCTGGCCGTCTGCGTTGTCCGCAAATGCAGGTCCTGCTGCGATGACAGCGACTGACGCTGCCAGAAGTGTTCTGAGCGAAATTGACATGATGTCCTCCCTTATTTCCTCGACGTCTAACAACACTGAGTTGGTTGAAGCTGTCAAGGTGTATCGATAAATCTTTTTAATGTTGTACATTAAAATACTGGTTTTTATGAAGATTTAACGATATATTTAATTTCATCTACAATGAAGAGTCGTCGGTTTACGGTCACTTGAATAACAAGGGCCAACCTAAGCTACCCTATTATTGTCCAGTGATAGCGAGTCGGTGAAAACGTTTGCCCTGTGCACTCCAATGGCTCTTCCCGTTAGGCGCCATCAGAGAAACCCTGATCCATCACATCGAAGGCAGTAACAGTTAGTGTTAATTGTTCACAGAACAGGGTCCCGAAATTTTGCTGCGCATCGACATAGATGACCGCTTTGCACGCGGCATATTCAGACAGGTCGCCTTTCAAGGGCAATGGGCAAATGACCATGACCAACGTCGCGAAGCGCCAACAGCGGCCATCGGTGCTAAAGCAGCGAAGGTCGGCAAAGTCCGCACAGCAGACCTCTATGCAAAGCGCAGCGAAGGTCCGGTTTCCGCCCTTCATGTCTAAATGTGCATAGCGCAGCATCTGTCACTATCGCCCTAAGCAGCACCCCCCAATGCTGACTGGTTATAACTTCCTCATCCACGGGGACTTCTGGCTCAACTCAAACCCATCACCATAGTTGGCCGCACTCCACTCTCCCAGTGCGTCTATGATGCCTGCAAGGAATCGAGCAGCTCGTAAACGATCTCGGAAGTTGTACCGGAACGAGTGAACAGGCAGCCATCTGGCACGAGGTTGATAGTCCTGCGGTCTGACGATTGAGAGGATTGGGTCAAGCTGCACCGGACCGTGGCGCGCTGCAGCGGCATGGACGATCCATGGCATAGTGATCCAAACAAAACCACCCCCGAATGAATTTACAAGGCTAATACTAAAGGCCCGTGGTCCGAGACGCGGGGCCTTATGATAGGGGGGCCCACTGGCGCCGATTTCAGCTGAACCGTAACGATTAGGCACAGTAACCCCTACTTTTCAGCGGTCAAATATCTGCACATCAGACGCTGCTCCATAGGTACGGAACTAAACAAGGCTTCTGTTTTAGATGAGATGTGAGTTTTGATTCGACTAAGCGCACGAAATAACAACTGAGTCAGGCCAACGATGAAACCTTAGTGAAACCTTTTTGGCACAAAATCACTGATGGCTACGTCAACATTTCCGCTAAGTAATTGATTTAAATGGTGCCCCCACACGGACTCGAACCGCGGACCTACTGATTACAAATCAGTTGCTCTACCAGCTGAGCTATAGGGGCACTTTGGCGGATTTAGGAC
>Ga0209710_1003645_pt1 | contig 10312 bp, 10 predicted proteins | sample ArcticOcean_MG_C_5_FD_187436 | JGI IMG/M metagenome (GOLD analysis project Ga0209710, IMG submission 187436) | Marine microbial communities from western Arctic Ocean - ArcticOcean_MG_CB4_138 (SPAdes) (version 2) | ecosystem: Environmental > Aquatic > Marine > Oceanic | place: Arctic Ocean... | reverse complement strand
CTTTTCTTGTTTTTCATCATTTAAGATTTAAAGGTTTGTAAAAATAATAAAACCTCTCTCTTATATTAAAGTGATAACTAGTTCACTTTTTGCTGACGTTATACATATGTTTCTGTAAACTCTCTAAGCCTATCAAGGTCTTTCAAGAATAAGTTCGATAATTGGAGTGCGTTGTGTTGTGTACAAATTATCCCCAAGAATAAATTATTATTCTTGGGGATATATTTTTTTTACTCGGCCGCTTACGCGGCACTTATTAAATTACGCAACCATTGTTATTTTCTTGAAAGGTGTTTGTGAGACCGCTTCGCTAAATTGATAAATAATTAAATAACTAAAAAGCCCGAACAGCACGCACATAGAGTGGGTAGTACTTATAGTTGCCGTGCTGATTACTATTGCTGAAATCCTGCCTCCACGCGTCATCGTTATCGGCCTCCGTAGAACTCCAGTAGATAGTAGAAAAATCACTACCACCATTTGCTACAGCAGTAGTGTTTATATCTCCCCTTTTTAAATACATTTTGTATAACTCATCTTTTGAGGGTAAAAACCAATCTGTATGTCCTCCTCCAGTATATGCCCTTGCCAGGCCTGCTGCATAAGATGTTTCGGTTGGGCCTTGTTCACTTATAATTGTCGTTGTATTGGTAGCTCCTGTGCCTATAGCTGTCCCTGTTGCCCCTGTAGTATCATAACTGCCATTATACCATCGTATACCAGAACTCTGGTCTTGTACTGCCGCAATCAAACCGTGAGTTTCTCCTGCAACATAACCTGTATCTCCATCTTCAAATATATGAAAAACAACGCCGCCTTGGTAAAAATCACCTACCCTGATTGCATTATTAGTAATCTGAGTTTGAAGATTTGCAATCAATGTGTCTACCTCATTTTTAGAATAATACCCCTCCCAACTACTGCCATTGTAATAGTAAAAACCTGCTGTACCATCTGTTTGATATATCATTAAGCCTGTGGCAGCTGGACTAATCGCATCACGCTGGGTAGTTGTCATACGAGGTGGCAGTAAACCCCCCGTGGTAGAAGTAATATCTAAAGCTGCAGAAGCGTCTGGTGTTGCGGTACCTATACCCACTTGGGCGTATGTGCTTGCAGTTAATAATACAAACGCTAAAAGTGTGTAAATTTTTTTCATTGGTGTATTTTTTATTTATTATTCTTTTTATTTAATTTTTATTTCTGGTTTATTTTTAAAAATTACTGCCTGGAGTATCTGCAGGACTAGAAGCTTGCGCTTTTTGTGGGTTTAAAATTAAGTAGGTACCTAAGGCGGTTAAAGCGGCGTATTTACCGTAATTACCAATTTTAGAAATTGCTTCTTTTCTAGAGATTTCGGCTTCTTGTTTCTTATTGTTATTTTTCATGTGTACTATGTCTTTTAATGAGCTCTTTATTCTATGATTATCTTTTTATGAAATGTACCCAAATCAGAAGCAACATTTACAATATAAACCCCTGCAGACAAACTTGCAGGTAGTGAAATTTCTTGTACATTTTGAGCTATAAATTTAGTTGCCAATACCTCTTTACCAAGAACAGTAAATAGGCTAAAAGTTGCAGCACTCCCTGAGGTTAAACCTGTAACTTTAACAGTACCATTAGAAGTCTTATATAAAGCTACCATAGCACCCGCAAAATTAGTTTCTGTACTTAAAACGCCGCTAGAAGTGCGTAAGTAAAAACGACCAATACCACTTAATGCCGCAGTAATCTTTAGTTTAAAAGACGCATTTGTTAGGTTTGTAAAAGTGTTGTTTAAAGCATCCTCTAAATATACAGACACGCCATCGGGTAGATTATTTGTGTCTACACTAAAGGTTACTTCTTCATTAATGCCTGCGTTAATTGATAAAGGAATTGCTACCTCACTATCTAAGCTACTTGTTGGTAAAGATTGTCTGGTAAAATCGATACCTTGGCTATCTGATACCAAATGAGTGTTTATAGAAAAAGAAGGGGTGCCGTCTTGGTAGGCACCTGCATCATAACCTACATCTAAACCTGTAGTTGAGCTATCTAAAAATTCTAAATTAGCAGATTTATTTAAAGTACCATTTGTAAGACGTACAGAAATGGTAGGGTTTGATACGCTACTTTTATAAAACGTTGCTGCACCACTGTTGTGGTTTTGTAAGACTTTCTTAAAGGTAAATGTTTCGCTAGTACTCTTCGCTCTTACCATAAAGGCTTGCCCTGGCGCTAATTGTAAAGCTGTACCTGAAAGCCCTATAGGTTGATAAGAAGCTCCATCCCAAACATATAAAAAAGCAAAACTAGGATCTAATACACCTACGTTGTCTACTAATAGATTTGCAGCATTTGAAGCAGTATTTACAGGTAAAAAAGAAGGAAACGGATTTCCGATAGCACTCCACAAATGGGCACCGGTAGTAATAGTTGTTGGTATTGTAACAGAAACATCTGCATTTGCCATTGCACCTGTAAAAGTATAATCGCCAGCAGCGGTTTTCTTCATACTATAGCCTTGGCCAGCAATAAAATTTGTTAATGTTTCTTGATTTTCTGGAGCCGTGTTTACCGTATTATGATACGTCCAACGGTTACCCGCTGTATTTGTGTTTTTGTAATACGAAACTGCGTAATTACTTGTTGTACCACTTTTAGGCACTGCATTATCAGAAACCCCTACAAAAGTAGGAATGCTTTGATCTGTAACAGGTGCAGAAACCAGATGCCAATTAACGTCATTTATATACCGCTTATACGTAATGTTTCCTGTGGTACTTCCACTCACAATAAAAGAGCCACTTGCAGTAGCATCTGAGGTAGTGGTTAAGCTTCCTCCCGCATCGACAGAAACATTGCTTCCTGCAAATAATAAGATACCTGGTACCGTTGTTATTGCTGCTCCAGAACCTACATAGAGGTCTTGAGACCATGCAAAATTAGTTAGTAACATACAGAGCATTAAATAGATAAATCTCTTCATAGTATTTGTTATAATTAATTTGCTAATGAATATCCGTTTTTCATCATATTCCTGTAATGGTAGCTATCACTATTCTGTTGAATAGTTTTTCTCTAAAAATTAAAAAAAACAAAACTACAATTAAAAAGTTATATTTTTTATATTTATATTTATATTTTGCTTTTCATTTATTTTAAAGTATTTTTCGGCTTATTTAAACTCTTATTACAGTCTACAAAGTTGTTTTGTATTACTATTTAATTAGAAACTTAAAATGAAGCAAAAAAAATAGTGTTTTCAAAAAAATAAATTTCTATGCTGGTCTCAATATTTCTTATTATTTGTAGTTTTTTAGGATATCTAATTGCTTTAATATCCTCTCTAAAAATAACATCTAATAAATCCATTACTATTCACCTGACTTTGGTTTTTACTCTTGTTGCTACTCGCCATTTAACCAATGGCTTGAGTTATTTTATAGATAGCATATACTTTCATAAGTTTGTTATGATTTCTAATCCTTTTTTTGTAGTAGTTATACCTAACATGTACCTATATTTTAGAGAGATCATTTACCCGAAGAATTCTTTTTCAATGAAAGATAGTTTGCATTATATATCACCTATTTTATTTTTTATTACACTTCAATTTATAAAATTTAATACTATTGGAAATGTCAATCTTTCAATTATTGCTTATATTTTATTTACAATCTTTACTATTTATTCTTCTAGTTATGTTTTTTTATGCATTCGTATGCTAAAAAGAGAGGTTTGGTCAAAAAAGAAAAAACTCAAAATTAAAAGTCAATTATTTAATAATTGGAGTAAATTTTTAATGGCATTTTTAGTACTTGCAATTATAAGGGTTATTGTTTCTTTGTATCTAAGAGTTCAAGGAGAAAATTTTCTTTCTGACACGAATTATCTATGGGTATCTTCAATTCTATGTCTTTTCATTTATTTTAAAATCTTAATATCCCCAGAAATACTTTATGGATACAATGCCTTAAATAGCATAATACAAAAAGATAAAATATTTTCTTTGCATTTTGATTTTTGGGATATAAATTCAAAGAAAGACCTGAATAATCTAAATCACATAAAATTAAAAGAAATTGTATCAACAAATATCATCGAATATATTGAGAGAATAGAAAAAAAAAGATTTTGTTATGAAACTTTTAAAACAAATACATTCACAATTTCTGATTTTGCAAGAAATCTAAATATTCCTGCTAGCCATTTAATTTATCTATTTAAATATCATTCTAAAATTTCTTTTGCAGATTTTAAAAAGTCTATTCGGATTCTTCAGACTATTGACCATATTGATTCAGGTTATCTAAACCAAAACACTTTAGAAGCTCTAGCAAAAAAAGTGGGTTTTAGCACATATACTTCTTTCTACACAAGTTTTAAAGAGATTACTGGAAAATCTCCAAGATTATATGTTGAAAATATAAATATTTAAAAACAAGAATTGCTAAATTTTAAAGTATTATAAAAAACTAAAGGAAATTCAAAAATATTTTTAGCAGATTATATATCCATAAACCCTAATAACTAGCTATAAAACAAACCTGCTTTTTTAAATTTTTCTTTTGACCGCTAAAGCGGGGTTTTAAAAACTGGCTGCCCTACGGGACAACCAGTTTAAGTATAAAGAGTACAAAAACCCAAAGTAATTAATCCTTAATGCAACGTACCGATAAGCCGAAAGCACGATTGCTACTGTACATGCCAGTATAACTGCTACTGAAGCTCAGGTTACGTGCGCTCGTACTACTTACGGTACTTGACCAAAAGCTGCCATAGAAGCCAACATAGCGAAGCGTACCATTACTGACGTTGCGGCGGCCCGCAAGAGGTAACTTTAAAGCTGAAAAAGCACCAGTACCATCACTGCTGGTAAATGCTGTAATTTCATTCTGTAATTCGGGTTCTGTTGGTACTCTATATCCTGCAGCAGCACATTTATCTACCCAAATGCTAAGCCAAAACCAAGGTGTGTTAAGCACAAGTTTAGCCAATACGATGCAAAAATATAAAGATTTAAAAGTGGGTACTATTGCACCAGAGATACAACTAGATTCAACCACCACATTAAGTAGTCTTAAAAAACCGGTATTGCTTGTGTTTGGTGCAAGTGGGTGCACACATTGCAAAAAAGAAGCTTTAGAATTAGTAGGCTATTATGACACTTGGAAAGCTAAAAAAAATATAGCAGTAGTATATATAAGTTTAGATACAGATAAACAGGCTTTTAAAACCGCTTACCAAAATGCGCCTTGGCAAACCTATTGCGATTATAGAGGTTGGGATACTCAAGCCGCCAAAGACTATTTTGTAAACGCCACACCAACCTATTTTTTATTAGATAAAGACATGAAAATATTGGTGCATCCTAGATCTTTAGGGCAAGTAGATGCTTGGGTAAACTATAAATTATAAGCTTTAAAAAGGTCTTTGTACAACCCAGCAATTTTAATCTGGAATTCCTACAAAAAGTGGGGAAAGCCAAATAGTAAAAGATTATCATATTTAGAAACCTCCTTTAACAGTAAATTCACGAGATGTTGGTTGCAACTCTGAATAACAGGGGAGGGGAAATCAAATTGATTTAATTCATTAATTTTGTTTTATGTCGAATAGTAAATCAGAGTGTATGTCTTTAAAGGAAGCATAAAGGGTTATTAAACATTCTGAAGCTTTCGGTTTTTATGTGTTTCTGCGAACTCTCTAAGCCTATCAAGGTCTTTTAAGAAAAAGTTCGATAATTGGACTATGTTGTATCCTTTATATAGCTTTCTTTAGCATCGTAATGTTTTGTTAAAAAAGTTAAGAAAGTTAAGTTTTTTGTTAGGGTTAATGGGTGTTTTTTCATAAATACTTGTCACCTTATTTGTCACCTAAAAAAATAAAGACCTGTAAATCAAATAGATATACAGGTCTTTGTGGAGACGCCGAGAACACAAAGGTTGCAAAGTACTACATATTCAAAACATACTATTTTATTGATAATACCCTGTAAAAGCAAGCAATAATAAGAATTTTTAAAGATATTAATTTTTATCTAATTTGCAGTTGTTTTAATTAGTTTGCATTTTACCGTACAAATACCGTACATATTATTATATTTGTATTAATGATAATCAGGTTTGTATGGCATCAGTAAATTTTTTATATCGTTCAACAAAAGAAAAGTCAAACTTAAATTTAAGATTACTTTTTAGAAATAATCGAAAAGACTATGTTTTCGGGGCTAAAACAAATATTGAAATATCAAAATATTATTGGAGTAAACAACATAAAAAGAAATCCAAAGATATTGATATTACAAATAAGCAAACTGATATTAATAACGAACTTAATAAAATAGAGAACTATGTTTTAAACGCTTTTAATTCTGTAAACATAGAAACTATAAATAAAGAATGGTTACAAACTCAAATTGATTATTACTACAACCCACCAAAACAAGAAAAAAGTATTCCTACTGACTTAATAAATTATATAGATTTTTATATTAATTATCGTAAACACGAACTAAAAAACGCATCAGTAAAAAAATTCAATGTCATCAAAAATAAAATTATAAGATTTGAAAAATACAGAAAAAAACAAATTTTAATAAAGGAGGTAAATGATAGTTTTAAAAATGAATTTGTGATTTATTGCAAAAATGAAATCTACTCGCAAAACACAATACAAAGAGAATTAGCAATTATAAAAACATTTTGTAAACACGCCCGATTTTTAGGTATCGAAACTCATCCTCAATTAGATAGTTTACGTTTAGATAAGGCAAAAGTTGAAAAAATATACTTAACCTTTGAAGACTTAACTAAAATAGAGAACATCAGTAAAAATCAGTTAACTGATAGTTTAGACAATGCAAAAGATTGGTTAATTATTAGTTGTTATTCAGGGCAAAGAATTTCTGATTTTATGCGTTTTACTGATGAACAAATAAGAAAAGAAGACGGCGAATATTTACTTGAATTCACTCAAAAGAAAACAAATAAACTTACTACTATTCCATTGCATCCAAAAGTTTTAGAAATACTTCAAAAAAGAAATGGAAAATTCCCTTATGAAATTTCAGACCAAAAGTATAATGATTACATAAAAGAAGTTTGTAAAATAGCAGAACTCAATCAATTAATTTTTGGAAGTAAAAATGCCGAGACCGAGCCTAATAGTAAAGTATTTAGAAAAAAGTCAGGTACTTATAAGAAATGGGAATTAGTTACCTCTCATATTGGTAGACGTAGCTTTGCAACCAATTTTTATGGTAAGATACCTACTACTTTTTTAATTAATATGACAAATCATAGTTCGGAAGCTATGTTCTTAAATTATATAGGTAAGAGTAATAAGGATTTAGCAAAGGAAACATTTAAATATTTTTAGCAAAAAATAAAGTTGTTTTTTGAGGTGCATTTGCTACATTTCTTACATTATTTAAAAAAATCATATGAGTATACAAAACAGAGTATTTAAAAAGATTGCAGATTTTAATTTTTTCAAAATAAATATTATCCCAAAAAAAGTTAATATACTTGACGTTTTTAAAGATATGTTAACAGCAGATGAAATCAAAAAATTAGATAAAAATAAAGTCGTTAGAATTGGAAATAATGATATTGTAACGACTGATAATTGGAGTAAATTAAAAGATATATTTTTTAGCCAAAGAATGGAAACGTACAATTCGAGTTATACGCTAAATGAAAAAATTAAATTGGAATTGGAAACCCTTGAAAAATTACCAATAATTAAAACAGACTATAAAATTCTTAAAGAGAGGTATCAAAAGTATTTAACCAATGTAAAACCTCAACAATTACAAGACATTAAACCTGATGATATAAAAAAAGAACTACATAACAACATTTTTAAAGATAACGCTTTTGAAGTTTGGCAAAGTATGTTTGAAAAATTTAAAATTACTGAAAGCAATCGAACTGATATTGATTTTATGTTTGAAGTTATGAAATATCATAATTTAATTTATGATAATATAAAATATGTTGATATTCAAAATTGGATTAATAGCGTTTACGAAATTTCATTTGATAAAATAAAATTCACAGACCACAAAGCAAAGTCAAATGATAAAAGATTAATTATTTACAACGATATAATATCTAAATAAAAAAAGGTACAAACCATACCCAAAAAGGTACAAACCATAGTCTTTAAGGGTACAGTCTCAAACCAATATTTGCAGTATTATTAATCTTAAATATTGCAAAAATGGCAAATAGTATTTTACTACAAAATTTAAACACCGCAGATTTAACTCAACTAATCAAAGACGGTGTTAAGAGTCAATTAAAGGACTTTAAAGAAACTTTCAACACTCACAATCCTGATGAGTTGTTAACACGAACAGAAACGTGCAAATTTCTTCAAATCGATAGCAGTACGCTATGGCATTGGACAAACAAAGGCAAAGTCAAAGCTTATGGAATAGCAAACCGCAGATACTACAAGAAAGCGGAATTATTAGAGAGTTTAAAACCATTAAATAAATAAAAGGCTATGAGCACTACAAATACCCAAAGCCTTGATTTAGAACAAGGTAAAGATACGAAAAAAGATAATTTAAAAGAATTAATTACAAATGATATTGTAAAACTTTCTGAAAATTTTGAGCATTTAGAGAAAACAACTGATGATATTTTACAGGAACTATCAAAAAGCATTAATAAAATTGATTTTGAAATATTAGCGTTTCCTGATATTGAAACTATAAAAAAACAGATTGAAGATTTAAAAGAATTCGTTTATAATGAGGATGGAACTTATAACAAAGACAATAAGGCAGAATTTGACAAATACAAGAAATTAGAAAAAAGACTTAATAGTTATAAACTTTCTAAAAATCATTATTTGGTACTTTGTATTGAGCAACTTTTAAAAATTGCCAAAGCAAACAATTGGGGTTTATGTAAAAAGAATGGTTTTATTTATCTATATAATAGTTGTTATTGGAGCGAGATAAACAAAGAGAGTTTTCAATCTTTTTTAGGCAATGTTTCTTTAAAAATGGGAGTTGAAAAATTCAAAGGTAAAATACATACTTTTAAAGATGAATTATTTAAACAGTTTATGGCAGATGCTTATTTGCCAACGCCAAAGACAAACAAAAAGAATGTATTAATCAATTTAGAGAATGGAACGTTTGAAATTACGCCCACAAAAAGAGAATTAAGGGCATTTAATAGAAACGATTTTTTAACGCATCAGTTACCATTTGAATACGAACCCGAAGCCAAAGCATCGCTATTTCAGAAGTATTTAGATGAGGTTTTACCTGATGCAGATAAGCAAAGAATATTTGCAGAATATTGTGGCTACATATTCATAAAGCCAAGTGTTTTAAAACTTGAAAAGATGCTTATTTTGTATGGAAATGGAGCGAATGGAAAATCAGTTTTCTTTGAAATCATTAATGCCCTTTTAGGAACTCAAAACATAAGCAACTACTCTTTGCAAAGTTTAACCAATGACAACGGTTATTTTAGAGCAAAAATTGCTAATAAGTTAGTCAATTATGCATCAGAAATAAACGGTAAACTTGAAACCGATATTTTTAAACAAATGGCATCAGGCGAACCAATCGAAGCACGTTTACCTTATGGCGAACCCTTTATTTTAAATGAGTACGCAAAACTTATTTTCAATTGTAATGATTTACCAAAAGATGTAGAACACACCAACGCATTTTTCAGACGTTTTTTAATCATTGGTTTTGATGTTACCATACCCGAAGACAAACAAGACAAGCAACTCGCAAACAAGATAATTGAGAGTGAATTATCAGGTGTTTTCAATTGGATTTTATCAGGACTTGAAAGAGTTTTATTACAAAAGAAATTCAGTAAATGCGAAGCCGTAGATAATGCAAGAAGCGATTACGAAAAGCAAAGCGATAGTGTTAAAATATTTATTGAAGACTTTGAATATAAAACCTCTACTGACTATACTATTATAAGAGAACTATACACAAAATACAAAGGGTTCTGTATTGATGACGGTTTCAGACCTGTAAACAAATCTAATTTTATGAAGCGTTTACGACATTTTAAAATAATAGTTGAGCGCAAAAGTATTGGCTATGTTGCTTATGTTACTACTGATAAAACTAATTTGTCTTATGGAGGTTTTTAAGTATTCATTAGATAAAAGTAGTAAGAAAAATAGTTGTCCTAACTGCAATAAAAAGACATTTGTTTTTTATGTAGATACAGAAACAGGTAACTACCTACCTGCTGATTACGGCAGATGCGACAGAGAGCAAAACTGCAAATATCACAAAGCACCGCCAAAAGGCAAAAGAGGGTATCTA
>Ga0209710_1003640_pt1 | contig 10322 bp, 8 predicted proteins | sample ArcticOcean_MG_C_5_FD_187436 | JGI IMG/M metagenome (GOLD analysis project Ga0209710, IMG submission 187436) | Marine microbial communities from western Arctic Ocean - ArcticOcean_MG_CB4_138 (SPAdes) (version 2) | ecosystem: Environmental > Aquatic > Marine > Oceanic | place: Arctic Ocean: Canada... | reverse complement strand
CCTCCAGTTCATCTCTAATTCTATGCATGCCCATTCTGTCAGCTAAAGGTGCGTAGATTTCCATAGTTTCTTTTGCAATACGTTCTTTTTTTTCAGTTTTTGAAATTGCATCTATCGTCCTCATATTATGTAATCGATCTGCAATCTTAACAAGTAATACCCTAATATCTTTTGAGGTGGCTAAAATTAATTTTCTAAAATTTTCAGCTTTTGATGTGGATGTGGCCTGATTTTCAAAAACTGATATTTTTGTTACACCATCTACTAAGTCGGCAACCTCTTGCCCAAACTCATTTTTTATAGTTTCATAAGTTGCATGGGTATCTTCAATGGTATCATGCAACAGTCCGGTTGCTATAGTTGCGCTATCTAGTTTTAGTTCTGTTAATATATTTGCTACAGCTATAGGGTGATTAGAGTAAGGGTCACCGGAATCTCTTTTTTGGTTTTTATGAGCATTAATAGCAAAATTATAAGCTTTATTTAATTTTTCAGGGTTTAAAAATTTATTATATGATTTTACTTTATTTATTAATTCTTCAGAATTAGGCATTTTTTATTATAACATTAATTTATATTTGTTTAATAGACCTTAAGTCTTTAACCGGTAGAGAGTTGATCAAATTAACTATATTAATCTTAGATTTTGGATGTTTCCAGGATTTTTCCAGCTCAAATAAAGGCAGTAACACAAAATTTCTTTTGTTCATACGTGGGTGTGGCAAAATTAATTGTTTATCTTTTTCATTTAATATATTTTGATTATAATCAATAATATCAATATCGCATGTTCTTGGTGTATTTTTTTCATTCCTAATTCTTCCCAATTTTAATTCTATTAAATTGCAAATTTTTAATAATTCAAAAGGATCTAAACTTGTTTTAATTTTTATAATAATATTGATATAACTTGGCATAGTGTGATCTGGCCAAGACCTAGATATATAATTAGACGAAAACTTTAAAATTTTAACTTTAAATTTAACTAATTCAAATTTGGTTAATTCAATATTGTTGATTTTATTTCCTAAATTTGAACCTATGGCCAGATATGCTATTTTAGCTAGATTTTCTGATGTGTCTTGCTTTTTCACGATTCCAATCTCTATTTTTTTTAGTAGCTCTTTTATCAAATTGTTTTTTCCCTTTAGCCACCGCTATTTCAATTTTAGCCTTACCTTTTTTAAAATACATTTTTGTTGGAACAAGTGTTAAACCGTCTCTCTGCATCTTTCCAATTAATTTATTGATTTCTTTTCTATTTAATAAAAGTTTTCTTTCATCCATTGGATTGTGATTTGAATAGCTAGCCTGTTTGAAGGCTGCAATATGAGAATTAATCAAAACTATTTCACCATCTTTTTCTACAGCGTATGAATCCGCTATGTTGACTTTGCCATCTCTTATTGATTTAATCTCGGATCCTTTAAGTACAATACCTGCTTCTATTAAATCTTCAAAAAAATAGTTAAAACTTGCCTTTCTATTTAGACAAATTATTTTCAAACCAGGATTGGTTTTTTTGTTCATTAAAGTAAGTTAGCTGAAACTAAAGCTTTCTTAACAGCTTCCTTGGTTGATTCTGTAACCTTAACTAAAGGCAATCTAACATCGTCTCCACATAGACCTAAAAGTTTTGCAGCATATTTAACTGGGCTTGGATTGCTTTCAATAAACATAGAGTTATGAATTGGCTGAAGTATCTGGTTTAATCTAATTGCTTCTAATTTACCATCATCAGAACTTGATTGAGAAGATTTTTGAAAATCTGAACAAAGTTTTGGGGCTATATTGGCCGTCACACTGATAGCACCAGCCCCACCTCTTCTATTAAATTCTAAAGCATTGTCGTCGTTGCCAGTAAGCTGAATAAAATCTTTACCCATCATCTTTTTTTGTTGATCCACTCTACTCAAATCACCTGTCGCGTCCTTCACACCAACAATATTTTTTAATTCAAATAACCTAGCCATAGTATCAACCGACATATCGATTACGGATCGCCCTGGGATATTATAAATTAAAATAGGTATTCCAATTTTATCATTTATAGCTTTATAATGCTGGTAAAGACCTTCTTGCGTTGGTTTGTTATAATATGGTGTTACAATTAATGCAGCATCAGCTCCAACCTTTTCGGCATGTGTTGTTAAAGAAATGGCCTCTTCAGTTGAATTTGATCCGGTTCCTGCAATAACTGGGTTTTTTCCCTTGCTTTCCATGATGCATAATTCGATTACTTTTTGGTGTTCTCCATGACTTAAAGTTGGCGACTCTCCCGTTGTTCCTGCAGGTATTAGTCCATTTGTGCCATTATTAATCTGAAAATGTATAAGCTTAATATAAGCATCTTCATCAAGCTTTTTGTTTTTAAAAGGTGTAATTAAAGCAACATTTGATCCTTTGAACATAAATACTTATAACATAGTTTACCGATTCATTTAGTTAAATTTATGCTTAGAAATATATCATTTTATATAAAAATATTATTACTAATTTTGTTATTTATAGGTAAATCCAATTCTATTGAACTACCAATAATTCCATTAAAAAAACCTATTTTAGACAAAATAACAAAGCAAAAGAAATTAATACAGGGTATTATAAAGCCAAAGTCAAAACCGATTAAGGAATTTAAAGATCAAAAATTATCCAATGGAATTTTAAGTCCTAAATCTAAACCCTCAAAAAAAATAAAAAAGACAATTACCAAGACAGTTGAAAAAAAAATTCAAAAAAATGACTCTATAATACCAAGAAATAAACCTTTAATAATAAAAAAATCATCTACAGCAAAAAAAACAAAATCAAAAAATTATAATCAAAGAGATTTTGATATAGCAAAAAAATCTATTAAAGCTATTGAAAAGCGTCAATGGACTTCTGCATTATCCTTATCAAAAAAAGCTAAAGATAAATCTATATATAATTTTATTCAATGGAGACATTTATTAACGACAGGTAATCAGGCAAGTTTTTATGATTACATGTCATTTATTAAGCGTAATGAAAATTACCCTAGAATTAATAGAGTTCGTTACTTAGCTGAACACAAGTTGTCTACCGATAAAATTTCACCAAAAAAAATAATAGACTGGTTTAATTCCAGTGAACCTTTGAGCGGTTATGGAAAATTAATACTGGGGGAAAGTTTTATACAAACTGGTGACATTAAAAAAGGCACCTCTTTAATCAAAGATGGATGGATAACTGCAGATCTAAATAGAGCTAATATGAAATTTTTTAGAAAAAAATATAAAAAATATTTAAATGCAGATGACTATATTAAACGAGCTGACTATTTAGCTTGGGAGGGCAAATCTTGGGATTTAAAAAGAATGTTGAGGTATTTACCTAAAGACTACGAGTTACTATACACTGCTAGACAAATACTAATGAGTAAATCATATGGTGTTGACAAAGCAATTAGAGATGTTCCCTCTAAATTAAAAAATGATGCTGGATTAAACTACGATCGACTAAAATGGAGAAGAAAAAGAGGGAGAGTAGACGATTCACTTAAAATTATCACTAAGCTTAAAAATAATAAAGATTATTTAGTTAGACCTGATAAATGGTGGACAGAAAGAGCAATTATGGCACGTGCTCTTATATATAAAAAAAAATATGAGTCAGCTTACAAGGTTGCAAGTCAACATTCTCTTGATAAAAGTCCAGAATTTGCTGAGGCAGAATGGATGAGTGGATGGATTGCTTTAAGTTTTTTAGATGACCCAATTTTAGCAATAGATCATTTTAACAATTTTTATCAAAATGTTGGTTATCCTATAAGTTTATCTAGAGGAGCTTACTGGCTTGGAAGATCGTATGAAAAAATAGGCGATAAAAAGCAGTCTCAACAATGGTACGAGGAGGCAACTAAGTATTTAACAACATATTATGGTCAATTAGCTTATTTAAAAATCAAACCGAATGAAAAATTTGAACTTGAAGAACAACAAATAATTACAGATGAATATAGGAAATATTTTTATAAAAAAGATTTAGTAAAAATTATTTATCTTTTAAATGAATTAAATAAAGACAAATATACAAAGAATATTTTAAAGCACCTTGCAAATGATAATATTGAAAGTGGAAGTGAAATATTAGCAGCAGAACTTGCAAGTAATATATCTAGATATGATTTTGCAATTCAAATATCTAAATTAGCATCTTATGAAAAAAGGTTTCACAATGATTTTAACTACCCAATAATAAGTACACCTAGCTATGTTAATGGTCGTAAAATACCTGAGACAGCATTTATACTATCATTAATTAGACAAGAAAGTGAATTTGATATGACAGCTAATAGTCATGCTGGAGCGCAAGGGTTAATGCAGTTGATGCCTTACACGGCAAAACTAGTATCTAAACAATCTAAACTACCTTATTCAAAATCAAGATTAACATCTGATCCTGAATATAATATTAAACTAGGATCTCATTATATAGCAGGTCTAGTCATACAATATGATGGAGCCTACCCTTTTGCTACTGCTGCATACAATGCGGGACCCAAAAGAGTTAAGTATTGGAAAAAAATAAACAAAAACCCTCAAAAAAATGAAATTGATTTTGTAGATTGGGTTGAATTAATTAAATTTAAAGAGACGAGGAACTATGTTCAGCGAGTTATGGAAAATTATAATGTATACAGGTATATTTTAGAAAAAAAACCAATTAAAATGAAGAATTTTTTTAAAGATCATCCATTATTTTAATGAAGCAAAATTAAACATCAAACAAAATTGATAGTTATATTAAGCTAATAATAATATGAATTTGTAGTTAAATGTTATAAAAACACGCATGTTATGCTTATCTAATGAAAACTTATAAAAAAATATTTTTTAAATATACATTAATAATTTTATTTTTAATTTTTTTTGTTAATACTGTGATAACTATAGCTCAACAAACGGCAAGAAAAGTTATTGAGTCAGATCGATTATTTTCATTTTTAATGAAAAATATAATTTTGAATCTTGATAAATTATCAGAATATAAACCTAGTGAAGAAGAAAGAATCAATTTCAATAAAACGATAATAAAAATAACTGATAATTGGAAATTAAGTAATGAACCATAAACAAAATTACTTATTATCGACTTCAAATTTTATTAAATTTTTTTTTTATATTTTACCATTAACATCTTTTTTTTTTACCCTATATCAATTTAATCTGCAATATGATGGACACCATCATGGAATAATTTTTTCAATTACAGAAGATTTTTTAGATGGCAAAGTTTTTTATAAAGATTACCTTCCTCATTATGGGGTTTTTTTCATATTTATAAATTCTATTTTTGTAAAAATATTTTCTAATTCTATTTATGGTATTTATTTTTTAATTTCATTATGTCAGGGCTCTATTTTTTTAATTTTTGGCTTGATTATTAAAAGAAATTTTAATGAAAAAATTGCAGTTTCAGCTATGACAATGATGTTTTTATTGTCCCCTGTTGCTGAAATGCCATGGGCAAATTATTTGTTTATGGCTCTTTTGTTATTTTCATTTTATATTTTAATTATTTCAAAAAATAACTTTTTATTTTTATTATCAGGTATTTTATTTTCACTAGCAGGATTAACAAAGGACAACTTTACAATCTTATTATTTGTTAGTTTAATATCATTGTATATTTCTTTATTTTATCTAAGATACATAAAAAGAAAAACTCTTTATAAAAATCTAATAAATATTTATTGGCTTTCTGGTTATTTAATACCATTAATAATTTTTTTTGTTTATCTAAGCTACAACTCTGCTTGGCCTGAATATTTTAATCATTTTAATGTAGGTAAAGCAGCAATAAATCATTTTTGCAAATCGGAAATAGATTCTTTTTTATTGAGAAATTTTGATTGTGGATGGATTGCTTTGACGTTTATATTCAAAACTTCAATAATAAAAATTTTTACAGAACCTTATTGGTTATTTTTTTTACTAATAATTACTACAAATATATTTTTTATTATTAATACTCTTTTTTTAGATAAAGGTGTGTTTGTTAGTAAAAAAAAAATATTACTTATATGGATTTCTTTATTATGTTTAATGCTGTTCTCAAATGTTTTTTATTGGGTTACAGTACAGGGACTATTTACTGGTGTTGGTGTGGGTATGATTGTGCTTATTTATTTAATTCAAAATTTAAAATCTCCCATAACTAAATATCTTTTACATTGTTTTTTATTAGCTTTTTTAATTAATGGTATTCAATTTGCAAGAACAACAAACAACCCTATCTATCCAACCTTTTCTGATAAAGATTATAATTATTCAAACAATATAAAGTTTTTAAAATTTAAGAAATTATCAAATAAACATTGGACTCAGCTAAATGAATTTGACTCTATTACTAAAGCGGTAATAAATAATTGTTCTTTTATAAATTATTCTGCTGGCTTGACTAATGATGTATTTTATCGAATTATTTTAAAACAAAATTTTGAACTTTTAAATTTTATACCCTTTGGTCCTGGAAATGCTTTTCAATCTGCAATTTATAAAGACATTGATCCAGATTTTTATAAAAACTTTAAAAAAGAAATTAATAAAGATAATATAATTATAGCAATAGATAATGTAAGTGAAATAAATATTAGCCTTAAAAATAACCAAAAATTATATTTAGCTAAATCAATTAAATATAATGGCTATGGTACAAAATTTATAAATATTTACTTACCAAAAAATTGTAAAATTTAATTTTTGTCGATATTAAATATAATTAACTTTTCCTGAGTTTTTCTAGTAATAATTTTCACACACTTCACTAATTAAAGGTTTATTTTTTTTTTTATTGATTTAAATTAATGTCACTTTCTGGCGGAAGAGGAGGGATTCGAACCCTCGGTACAAGTTTCCTCGCACGGTCATTTAGCAAACGACTGGTTTCAGCCTCTCACCCACTCTTCCTGTTATAAATATTTATTAATATATCATTTTAAAAAGAAATATAATAATCACATACCATGAATCTTAAAAATAATAAAATTGTAATTTCTATAATCATTTTTTTAATTTTACTAATTTCAATAGTTAATATTAACTTTTTTAGAAGCACTGTTAAAAGTTTAATATCACCTGAGCATAGAGATAAAGTCAAAAAGATTATATTGGGGAAAAAAACAATAGATTACTATAATGCTCTTAAATTAAAAAGTAGCATCAATTATAATCAAAAGTTAGTTCCCGATTCAGAATTTATAGAATTATCTTTTAAAGATTTTTCGTTAGATGAATTAATTAATAATGATGAAAACTCTATCCAAAGAAAATATTTCATTGAAGAATTTAATAATGATTTAATATTTGTTGATTATGTTGGAAGTATTTTTTTTATTGATAAAAATATTATCAATGATGTAAAGAAATTTAAATCAGTTAACGTCAAATCTAATCTTAATTTTGATAACAAAGTAGTAAAAGATATATTAGTTGTAAACAATGAGATCTACTTATCATATAGTGAAATTATATCTAATAAATGTCAAAATATAGGTATAGTTAAAGCAGAAATTTCAAAAAAAATAATAAATTTTACTAATTTTTTTAAATCCAAGGAATGTGCTGCTTACTTTAATGCGGGTAAGATGGAGATGTATACACACAACAATAAAGAGGGACTGTTATTTACAACAGATGCTCTCACAATTGATAGTCAGTTAGCTCAAGATAATAATTCCTTATTTGGTAAAATATTGTTTATAGATTTTAAAAATAAAATTCCTTTAATTTTTTCAAAAGGACACAGAGTTCCACAGGGGCTACTAGTAGATAATAATGAAATTATAGCAACAGAACACGGTCCCAGAGGTGGCGATGAGATCAATTTTATTGAATTTGGAAATAATTATGGATGGCCTATTGCATCGTATGGAGAGCCTTATCCCTGGCAAAAAAAGGATACCAAAATAATTCAATATTTAAAAAATCATGAAGAAAATGGTTTTGTTGAGCCAATTTTTTCATTTGTTCCATCTATAGGTATTGGCCAAATAATAAAAGTCCCTGATAAATTTTCAGAACATTGGAAAAATAGCTATTTAGTTGCTTCTCTTGCTGGTAAAGTTATTTATAGAGTAAGTCTTGATAAAAATTTAACAAAAGTAAACTATTATGAAAAAATTTTTATTGGGAAGCGAATTAGAGATATGCGTTATATAGAAGAATATAATGTATTCATCCTTGCATTATCAGGTTCTAGGGATCCTGCTATACCAAATAAACCAAGTATAGGAATCTTAAGTTTCAAAGATTTTTTATTTAATTAAATCCCGTTAATGTTGAATATTGAATATTGAATATTGGATATTAATAAAGTAATTTTCATTTATAATTATGAAAAATAAGTATTCCATTTTTTCCTTAATCAAAAATGCTTTCTCTTATCATGAGAATTGGCAAAAAGCCTGGAAAGATCCTGTTATAAAAAAAGAATACGATGTAGTTATTGTCGGTGGTGGTGGTCATGGTTTAGCAACAGCTTACTATCTAGCTAAAAAACACAATATGAAAAAGATTGCAGTTGTTGAAAAAGGTTGGATTGGTGGTGGTAACACTGGAAGAAATACCACCATTATAAGGTCTAATTATTTATGGGATGCAAGCGCTGGTCTTTATGATCATGCTTTAAAACTATGGGAAGGTTTATCTCAAGAGATAAATTATAACGTGATGTTTAGCCAAAGAGGTGTGATGAACCTTGCTCACAATTTACAAGATATTAGGGATTTAAAAAGAAGAACACATGCAAATAGATTAAATGGTATTGATGCTATTTATTTAAGTACTGAAGAAGTTAAAAAATTTTGTCCTATTATAAATACATCTCCTGATATCCGCTACCCAGTTTTAGGTGGAACTTTACAAAGAAGAGCTGGTACAGCAAGACACGATGCCGTGGCGTGGGGTTATGCTCGTGGTGCTGATGAAATGGGTGTTGATATAATCCAAAATTGTGAAGTTAAGGGAATTAAAAGAAATGTTGATGAGGTTGAGGGAATAGAAACAACTAGAGGATTTATTAAGACTAAAAAAATTGGTGTAGTTGCTGCTGGTCATTCAAGTGTTCTAGCTAACATGGCTGGTTTAAAATTACCTTTAGAAAGTAAACCACTACAAGCACTAGTTTCAGAACCAGTAAAACCAATTATTGATACAGTTGTAATGTCTAACGCTGTTCACGCTTACGTTAGTCAATCTGATAAGGGTGAACTTGTAATTGGTGCTGGAACAGATGACTATGTTTCTTATTCACAAAAAGGAAGTCACGATATTGTAGAGGGAACCTTAAACGCAATTTTAGAGCTTTATCCAATTTTTAGTAGGATGAGAATGCTTAGACAATGGGGTGGGATTGTAGATATTTGTCCTGACGCTAGTCCAATTATCAGCAAAACAACAATAAAAGGTTTGTACTTCAACTGTGGTTGGGGAACAGGTGGATTTAAAGCAACACCAGGCTCAGGTGATTTATTTGCACACACAATTGCAAATGACGAGCCACACAAGCTTAATGCAGCTTTTAATTTAAATAGGTTTATTAGCGGTGACCTTGTAGACGAGCATGGTGCGGCAGCGGTAGCTCATTAATGTTTTTAATTACATGTCCTTTTTGTGGTGAACGAGAACAAAGTGAATTTAAAGCTGGTGGAGAAGCTCACATTGTAAGACCTAAACAGCCTACGGAATTAAGTGATGATGAATGGGCAGAATACCTTTTTATGAGAAAAAATATTAAAGGTATTCAATTTGAAAGATGGAATCATGCTCACGGATGTAGAAAATGGTTTAATGTAGTTAGAGACACTTCAAATGATGAGATAAAAACAGTTTATAAAATGGGTGAAAAACTAACAACAATCTAATCCTATGACAAAAAATTTGAGAGTAAAAACTAGTAAGTTTATTGATGAAACAAAAAATGTTTCATTTAAATTTAATGGTAAAACTTATTATGGTTTTAAGGGTGATACTTTAGCATCAGCACTATTAGCTAATGATGTTCATTTAGTTGGAAGAAGCTTTAAATATCACAGACCAAGAGGAATAATGACAGCTGGATCTGAAGAACCAAATGCAATTGTTCAAACAAACGATAATTCAGCTTTCACAGAACCAAATGTCAGAACAACAGAAATTGAGATCTATGATGGTTTAGAGGCTTCCAGTCAAAACTGTTGGCCTAATGTGAATTTTGATATTGGAGGAATAAATAACTTTCTGTCCCCTCTTTTGCCAGCTGGATTTTATTATAAAACATTTATGTGGCCAGCAAGTTTCTGGGAGAAATACGAGTATGTC
>Ga0209710_1003634_pt1 | contig 10329 bp, 12 predicted proteins | sample ArcticOcean_MG_C_5_FD_187436 | JGI IMG/M metagenome (GOLD analysis project Ga0209710, IMG submission 187436) | Marine microbial communities from western Arctic Ocean - ArcticOcean_MG_CB4_138 (SPAdes) (version 2) | ecosystem: Environmental > Aquatic > Marine > Oceanic | place: Arctic Ocean... | reverse complement strand
CTTTTAATAAATCTGATATTTCGCTTTTAACTGAAATTAGTGACAAAAAAGTAATATTAGAATTTAATTGGATAGAAGATCTAAATTTTATGGTCTCTTCTTTTATAATAGAAGACTTCGACCAAAATATTTTATATCAACAGCTAAATCAAATTAACAACAGTTTAATTATAGGAAATTTAAAACAAAAAAGTAACAAATCAATAGTGTATAAACATACTTTACCCCTCGGCTCTAAAAATGAACAAGTATTCATAAAAAAATATTTAGAAGATCTTTTGTCTGAATTTAATCATTTAGTTACTATTCTTCTTAAAAAGACTACTTCAAATACCCATTCATCAATTGATGGTGAAAATAAAATAGTTGGCCACGCTTAAAAAAACAATTTTATTTATTGGCTTTGGCAATATGGCCAAATCATTATTAAATAGTAAATTAAAAAAAAAATTTAATATTTGTGCAGTAAATTCTAGTAATGAAATCAAATTCTTAAACTTTAAAAAAAGAAAAGATACGCCTATATTTAATATAATTTTTTTATTAGTAAAACCAAATATCTTTTACAAAGAAGGAAAGTCTTTTTCAAAATATCTTAATACTCAAACTAAAGTTATATCGTGTATGGCAGGAGTGAAAGAATCTACCATTTCAAAAAAATTAAATACAAAAAAAATAGTAAGGATTATGCCGAATATATTATCTCTATTTGGTGGCTCTCACACTTGCGTTTTTAGTAATGATAAAAATTTAGCTAATTGGACAATGAAAAATATTACAAATATCTTTGGAACTTCATTTATAGTTAAAAATGAAAATGATATCCATAAAGCAACAGCATTATTTGGAAGTGGACCAGCATTTATAGCAAAAATAATCAGTAGCTATCTCAAGGCATCTAAAAAAATGAATTTTAAATATGCCAATAATGAAGAACCAATTCTTATGTTATTTAGAAATGTAATTGAATTATCTAAAATTTATGGCGGATTAGATAAATTTATTAAAACCATCTCTAGTAAAAAAGGCACTACTCAAGAAGGTATAGATTTTTTAGAAAAAGCTAATATTGAAAAAATTATTTACATCACTATTTTTAGATCTTATAAAAGATCAAAAGAATTAAGCATTGAAAAATAACAATATACTAACTGATAGACAATTAAGCTCTCTTAATTTAATTGCCCATAACGATAAATTTAATAAAGCATTAATAAAGATAAATAAAGATTATTCTAATTTTGAAAATTTTATTACATCATTTGAAAAGTATGTTAATAAAAAACTACTTACTAAAAAAAAAAATAAATATTCATTTGATGATAAATTGTTTGATTCAATTATCACTAGGTTAGAAATTTTAGATAAACATAAAAAGATTGCCCTTAGAATTTATCTCGAATCTCAAAAAAACAACCGTTATTTTTTAGTTTTAACTAAATCAATTCATGAATATTTTTCTAATCAATTTAATAGTTCACCTCAAATAGGAATAGCTATTGTGACATACGCGCTATCCTTTAATATTTGGATAGAGGATGATAAGGATCTCGATAAAACAATGTCGTTTTTAGGTAAGACAATAGATTATATAAAAAAAATAGAACCATTCTTAAAAAAATGATTACTTTTGAAGAATTTCAAAAGGTTGATATTAGAGTAGGGACTATAATCTCTGCTGAAGAAAACCCTAATGCTACTAAACCATCATTAATCCTAATTGTAGACTTTGGAAGTGAATTAGGATTAAAAAAAACCTCAGCACAATTAACTAAAAACTACATTTCAGATCAGTTAATTGGTTTGCAAATCGCTGCTATTATAAATTTTTCCTCTAAGCAAATTGGGAAGGTGATCTCAGAATTTTTAGTTCTTGGCTTTCCTGATATAAATAATCAGCCGGTATTAGTTACTCCTACTCAAAAAATCGAAAATGGCGGAAAATTATTTTAATAAAATTTGAAATCTTAAAATAACCGTTAGTCCACCATGAGAAGACTTATTAAATTGTATATCACCATTATTTATATCAACTATTTTCTTTGCAATTGATAAACCTAGTCCACTTCCTTTATTGAGTTGACTTTTTCCTTTTATAAATGGTTTTACTAAATCATCAGGACTTAAATCTGTACCTGGTCCATCATCTTCAATTTTTATAACCCAATAATTTTTTTCAAAATATGAATTTATGAATATTTTATTTGCAAATTTTTGAGAATTTTCAATAACATTTTGTATTGATCTATAGATTTGATTTTTCTTAATACTAATATTTTTTTGCTCATTTTTATTGATAGATATATTTTTATATTTTTGAATTATTTCTTTTATAAAAATATTACTTTGAACTTCTATTGTAGTTTCGTCTTTTTCATTTTTAATAAAATCTATATAATGCTCAATCATTAAATTCATTTCATTTATATTAGAATGAATATCTAATTTTATTTGCTTATCGGATAAATTATCAATCATCAAATTTATTCTTGTTAATGGTGTTCTTAAATCATGACTTATTCCCGCTAGCATATTTTTTTGTGAATTGATTGTTTGATTAATATTATTTTTCATATAATTAAAATCCCTAATTAATCCTCTAATTTCTGTTGATCCTGTCGGTCTAATATCTGGTGTTTCAATTCCTCTTCCAAAGCTTCTAGTGATAATTCCAAGTCTTTTTAATGGTCGAATTTGATTTTTTATAAAAAAATAAGATATCAGTGATAAGATAATGCTACAAAATAATATCCAAAGAAAAAATCCTGTAATAGTTTTAGTCTCAAGCTCATCTTTTTTAATCAAAAAATTAAATATATGACCATTTTTATTGACCTTAATTATAAAATATTTTTCATTATAAACTTTAAATTCAGTTGAATATTCAATTTGACTTAATGCCTGAGTCATTCTTTTTTTAAGAAAATAATTATTAGAATTTTTATATATTTTTAGATCATTGTTTTTTATAAGGACTAATTCAAGTGTTTGAAGTGTGTTGTAAGGAACTTCTTCATAATGATTATATTCATTAATAAATAACTCAATATTATTAACAATATTATTAGATAGTTTTTTTAGAACTAGATCCCAATGTAGTTCAAAAAATATTACTATTCCTATGATTTGAATCATTACTATAGGTATTGATATTAAATAAAAAGATCTAAGCAATAAACTACTGGTTATTTTTTTGAATTTATAACCCATTAATAAAATATTTTATAACCTTTTCCATGAACTGATCTAATTATATCTTTTATTCCACAATATTTTTTTATCTTCATTCTTAGTCTAGAAATTTGCATATCACTACTTCTTGACAAATAATCTAAATCCAATTCTTTGTTCATTATCTCTCTTTTTAAAAATTGATTAGAATTGCTGATTAGTAATTTAAGTATTTTGATTTCATTGCTAGTTAAATTTATTGTAATTTTATTGTGACTAAGAATTTCTCTTTTTAAATCAAATTGTGTATTCGTATTAAAATTAATTACGTTATTTAAATTTTTCTTACTTAGGTTTTTTTTTATCTTCAATAATAGCTCTCTAGAATCAAAAGGTTTTCCAACATAGTCTTCTGCACCTAATTCGAGACCTGCAACCCTGTCATCTGCATTACTTAGAGCTGATAAAAATATTACAGGTGAATTAATTCTATCCTTAATATTATTTACATAAAAATCTAGTCCGTTTGAATCTGGAAGCATTATGTCTAATATAATTAAATCAAAAGTAAAAAGCTTAATTAGTTTATCTGCTTCACTAATTTTTCCTGCTTTGCTAACTAAATAATTATTATTTACTAATAGTTTTTCTATTAAGTCCTGAAGAGTCGGATCATCTTCAACTAATAATAAGTGTGAATTCATAGTCATAAATTTTCTATGACATTTATAAACCCACTCATATATTTTGAATCTGTTTTTTTAAATAACGCCATTATTCTCTCTGATATTTTCTTTATTGATTTGTCCAAATTTTTTTTACCATTTTCAGTTAATTCAACTTTTGCATTATCTAAATTAGATATAAGTTTTTTATCTTCAAGATTTTTAAATATAATATTAATATTTTGTCTCTTGATTATAAGTTTTTTAGACAAATCTATTTTTCTCTTAAATCCTTTTCTTATTTCTATTAATATTAAAAATTCATTTAGAGTAAGGTTGTTTTTCTCTGTCTCTATTCCAATTTCTTGCTGAATTAGCTTGTAAGTCCTATGCGATCCTAACAGTATCTTAAGAATATTATCTTCCTTAAAATAGAGTGTGTCAGCAAAGCTTATTTTCATTTTAATAATTATATTGTGAATTTTTTTAATTAATAATACATTCTTTTACTTATGGAAATCATCCCTTTTGATAAAAGAATCGGTTTTATTTGGTATAATGGTGAAATTGTCGAATGGCAAAATGCTACCACACATGTTCTTAATCATGGACTTCATTACGGAAGTTGTATATTTGAAGGATTAAGAGTTTATGCGTCTAATATCTATAAATTAGAAATTCATACTGATAGGCTTTTTCACTCTGCAAAAAGAATGGGAATGGATGTCCCGTATACGAAAAATGAATTAAATGATGCTCAGCATGAAATTATAAAAAAAATGAATATATCATATGGTTATATTAGGCCTGTTATCTGGAGAGGTAGTGAAATGATGGCTATCTCAGCTCAAAAAAATAAAATTAATGTAGCTATAGCTACCTGGGAGTGGCCTTCATATTTTTCACCCGAAGATAGATTGAGGGGCATTTCTCTTCAAACTGCTGAATGGAGAAGGCCTCCTGCAAATACCATGCCTACTGATGCTAAAGCCGCAGGTCTTTATATGATTTGTACTCTTTCAAAACACAAAGCCGAGAAAGAGGGCTTTACTGACGCTCTTATGTTGGATTATGAAGGTAAGGTATGTGAATCAACGGGTTCAAATATTTTTTTTGTATTTAATGGCGAGCTTCATACTCCAATTCCTCACTGTTTTCTTAATGGAATTACTAGGCAAACAGCAATGAGTATAGCTTTGAATCAAAATATAAAAGTAGTAGAGCGAGATATATATCCTGAAGAAATTAAAGACGCTGATGAAATATTCTTAACTGGATCAGCTGTAGAAATTAATCCGGTAAGAAAGATAGACAATATGGAATTCAAAGTGGGTCATATTACTAAAATGATTTCAGATTTATATCTAAGTGAGGTTGATGAAAATTTTCAAAATAATAAAGAAAATTCTCAGTAAATTAATTCTTAATTACATCTTTCCATTTTAAATTTTTTTCTAAATCTTTCTCTTTAGCTCCAACTATTTTTAAATCATCTCCGTATTGACTAAACTTCCAAAATGCAGCCTTAGTTTTTAATTGATCTATTATAAATTCATTTGACCTTATAGATTCCTCTCTATGAGGAGAGGATGTCATGATAAAAACTATTTTTTCACCAAGCGATATTTTTCCCACTCTATGAACAATAATACAATTATTTAAATTCCATTTATGAATAGCTTCAGCCCTTATCTTATTTAATTGTTTTAGAGCAAGGTCCTCGTAGCATTCTAAAAAAATAGCCTCAATTGTTTCCTTTTCGTTAAATAGATCCTCTCTTACGGTTCCTAGAAATATTGAAATTGCTCCATTCTTATGGGATTTTATATTCGAATATAGATCATCAAGACTAAAATCTTTATTTGTAATTTTTATCATTATCCACCTGTAACAGGAGGTAGAATTCCCAACTCATCACCATCAACTATATCAATAGCTTCATTTTCAATTTCTTTGAAATTGATAAAAAATTTAATTGAGTCGTCACTAAATATTTCTGAAAAAAAATTATCTTTTTTGATCAAAAATAATTTTAAATCTTTAAATTTTAAATTTTCTTCAATTTCAAATAAATCTTGAGACTTATTTAGCTTTACTCTGATCCAAGAAAAATATTTAATAGTTATTTTCAAATTACAGTTAAACCTTTTTTAATATAACTATAACCTGAATAGAGAGTAAAAAATGCAGAAATCCAAAGCATTATTAATCCCGCATTCCAAATTGTATTGTTAAAATCATAACCCATTCCCAATATTAAGATAGATAGACTAATCATTTGCGTTGTTGTTTTAATTTTTGCAACAAAAGTAACAGGTACTTTTTCATTATTATTAGCTAGAAACTCTCTTAAGCCTGAAATTGCTATCTCTCTTAATAAAATAATAATAGCCGGTATTACATGTATATCTGTAATGACCCTTGTTTCTATTAATACTATTAAGACTGAAGCAATAAGGAGTTTATCTGCAATAGGATCCAATAGTATTCCTAGTTTTGAAGTTTGGTTTAAGGCTCTTGCCAAATAGCCATCAAAAAAATCAGAGATAGATGAAATAATAAATAAAAATCCAGCCAATAAAACTATTTTAGAATCATCGGAGAAGAGTAGATATAGTATTAGGGGAATAAGAAATATTCTTATAAAAGTAATTATATTTGGAATTGTAAGATTTCTATTCATTGCTAATTTTATCTATTATAGTCTGAGCAAGTAACGTATTCACACCTTCAATTTGAAGCAGTTCTTCCATACTGGTCTGCTTAAGTTCTTTCGTACTTCCAAAATAGTTAATAATCCTTAGTTTTTTCACTTTACCAATACCTTTTACGTCATCTAAGAAACTTGATTTAATGGAGTCAGACATTCTCTTTAAGCTATTTTTTTTTGATAAAGTATGTGCTTTATCGCGAATCTTTTGTAAAAAACCTTCAATTTTTGGTTGCTCAGTTAATGATATGTTAGTTTCATTTAGCGTGTGGTATTTATCAAATTTATAATCCCTATTATGACCTTTAGAAATAGCTATCAAAAAAATTTGATCATCGAGATTAAATTTTTTCAATATATCATTGCATATTTTTAGATAAGGCTTACCCCCATCTATTAAGATAATATCAGGGATTAATTTGTTAGAGTTTTCAAAACGCGAAAGAAAAACTTTTTTCATTAAATCTGCATCTCCAAACTTTTTTAAATCTAAATCTTTGAATTTGTAAGTCCTTGATTCTTTTATATCGAAACCTTCATTATTAAAAACAACATAAGAGGCAACAGCATAATTATTAGAATAAAAGCTATTATCATACCCTTCTATCCTTTGTACGGGACTTTTTATTTTAAAAAACTTTTGTGTTAATTGGAGAATCTCATTATTAGTATCGTAGAATTGATCGTACTTTTTAATCTCCTTATAAAGATTATTTTTTGAAATTTTTTCAATATTATTAATGCCATTTATATTTTTATTTTTTAATATTAAATTAATTTTAAGTTTATCTTTAAAAATAATTTTTAGATCCTTGAAATTACTGATGGCACCGGAACATATGAGACTTTGAGGTCTAAATCCACTAATGTAAAACTGTATAAGTAATGAGGATATATTTTTTTCATCTTCTTTATCTTTTGAGATATAGATCATTTTTCCTCCTAGATATCTTCCATATCTAATAAAGCTAATAAAAATACTTAAATATTTATCCTTATTGATATATATAAAATCGTAGTTTGAATCTTGCGACCCCACTTTAATTTCTTCTCTGATAATAAAATTTAAAGATTGTATACTGTCTCTAATTTCACTAGCTCTTTCATATTTTAATAATTTACTTGCCATTAACATTTCTTTTTCTAAATCATTAGTAATATTATTTTGATTGCCTTTAAAAAAACTAATCGTTTTATTAACTTGTTTGTCATACTCACTTAAACTTACTTTACCAACGCAGGGTGCAGAACATTGTTTGATGTCATATAATAAGCATGGTCTTGACCTGTTTTTAAATTCTTGATTTGTACAACTTCTTAATTTGAATATTTTTTGTAGTATCTTTAATACTTTATCTGTTTTTAGTGCGGAGGTGAAAGGACCAAAAACAAGGTCATTCTTATCGTATTCATTTCTAAATTTTGAAATTCTAGGATATTTATCTGAAGATATTTTTATTAAAGGAAAACTTTTATCGTCTTTTAGTCTTATGTTATATCTGGGTGCAAACTTTTTTATAAGTAAAGCTTCTAATAATAAGGCATTTCTTTCCGTCTCCGTTAGCTCAAATTCAATACTATTTGTTTGAAAGACCATTTGTTGAAGTCTTCTAGGTAATTTATTTACTTGACCATAATTTCCAAGCCTTCTTTTAATGTTAATAGCTTTACCTATATAGATTGGTTGGTCTTTTTTATTTTTAAATAGATAAACTCCTGATGTTATTGGAGCTTCTTTTATTTTTATTTTAAGTACTTCTAGACCTTCCATTTTTATCAATATATCCCTATTCTATTAGAAAAAGAATTGTTCTTTTCAACTAGTTAATTTTATATTTCTAATATAAACATCTCATTATGATAGTTGGAGTTCCTAAAGAAATTAAGAATCATGAGTATAGAGTTGGCTTAACGCCAGAGAGTGTTAAGCGTTTAAATGCTGAGAGCCACAGTGTTCTCGTTGAAACTAATGCTGGATTGGGATCAGGTTTTACTAATCAAAATTATATTGATGCCGGTGGTAGAATTATAGAAAATGCTGGCGAATTATTTAATGCTAGTGATTTAATAATTAAAGTTAAAGAACCTCAAACTGATGAAATTAATACGATTAAAGAGGATCAAATTATCTTTACTTATTTACATTTAGCCTCTTCAGAAGATTTAACAAAAAAATTAATTAAAAAAAAATGTATTTCTATTGCCTATGAAACTATTTCTGATGATCTCGTTGGATTACCTCTACTAAAACCAATGAGTGAAGTTGCAGGAAGACTTTCTATACAAGCTGGAGCTAGATGTTTAGAAAAAACTTTTGGTGGTCTTGGTATATTATTAGGCGGTTCTTCTTACAGTAATCCAGCTAAAACACTAGTCATTGGCGGGGGAGTTGTTGGTTATAACGCGAGTTTAATTGCCCTTGGTATGGGTTCTGATGTAACCATATTAGAAAAATCTTTATCTAAAATAGAGTTTTTAAAAAAAGAATTTCCTAAAGCTACGGTCCTACACTTTGATGATATTAATATGCAAGATATTTTAAGTGTTTCGGATTTAGTGATTGGAGCGGTATTAATACCTGGAGCCTTAGCCCCTAAAGTCATTACTAAAAAAGATTTAGGGATTATGAAAAGTGGTTCAGTTATAGTTGATGTTGCAATTGACCAGGGCGGATGTTTTGAGACTAGCCATGCAACTACTCATCAAGATCCAACTTATATTGTAGATAATATTATTCATTACTGTGTTGCTAACATGCCGGGAGCAGTACCCAGAACTTCTACAATTTCTCTAAATACAGCAACAATAAATTATATTTCTGATTTAGCTAAATTAGGCTCTGAAAATTTTTGCAAAATAGACCATCATCATTTAAATGGTCTAAATACATATAAAGGTCATCTTACATATAAGCCAGTGGCAGATAACTTTAATATGAGCTATACAGAACCTAGCTCGGTTATTTGATTAAAGCATTAGAATTACTTTCACCTTATGAAGGTCTAAGCTCAGATTTTTACGAATTAGCAGATCCTGCTGATTTCCCGGATCATCATATTAGATTTAGAAGTAATGAATTTAATGAGTTTTCTGATTTAAATGATCGCTCCTGGATTGATTTATTCGGAAAATTTAAAAGTAATCTACTGCCTGAAAATTCTAATTTGGCACTTAAATATCATGGGCATCAGTTTCAAACTTATAATCCAGAATTAGGCGATGGTAGAGGTTTCACAATAGCTCAATTTTATCATGGAAAAAAATTATTAGATTTAGGAACTAAAGGAAGCGGTCGAACAAAATTTTCAAGAAATGGCGATGGCCGACTAACCTTAAAAGGAGCTGTAAGAGAAGTTCTTTGTTCGGAATATCTTAATGCGTTAGGTGTTAATACAAGTAGATCCATTTCTTTAATTGAAACAGGTGAAAAACTTTATAGAAATGATGAACCTTCGCCTACAAGATCAGCCGTATTAGTGAGAGCCTCCCATTCACATATAAGAATAGGTAGTTTTCAATATCAGGCTTACCACCGAAATACAAAAAATATTGAATCTTTAATAAATTATACCTGTAAAAATTATTTTAATTTATCAACCAGTCATCAGTTAGAGTTAGATTTTTTTCATGAGGTAGTTGATCGTTTAGCCATGTTGGCTGCATCATATACAGTATCTGGCTTTGTTCATGGTGTTTTAAATACGGACAATATTAATATTACGGGTGAAAGTTTCGACTATGGGCCATACAGAATGCTCGAATACTATGACCCAGAAAAAATTG
>Ga0209710_1003630_pt1 | contig 10334 bp, 10 predicted proteins | sample ArcticOcean_MG_C_5_FD_187436 | JGI IMG/M metagenome (GOLD analysis project Ga0209710, IMG submission 187436) | Marine microbial communities from western Arctic Ocean - ArcticOcean_MG_CB4_138 (SPAdes) (version 2) | ecosystem: Environmental > Aquatic > Marine > Oceanic | place: Arctic Ocean... | reverse complement strand
AAATAATCATATTTCAGGAATATTTAATTGTGGGACAGGAGTTGCGCAATCTTTTAATGATTTAGCTAAGGCTGTAATTATGAACACAGAAGGTGATGAATCTAATATTAAATATATCAATATGCCGAATGATTTAAAAGGTAAATATCAATACTATACTGAAGCTAATCTTGATAAAATAAAAGCTAAAGGTTTAAACTTAAAATTTAAAGATTTAAAAGAAGGCGTAAATGATTACATGCAAAATTATCTTCTTACTTCAGATAGGTATGCTTAATTTTGAAAAATAATATTATCAACATTGTGAGCAATGGATTCGATTCTAAAGATAAATGGGGTTTAGTCATTGGTGACGTTATGCTAGATCATTATATTATGGGTGATGTTAAAAGATTATCGCCCGAAGCTCCTGTACCAATTGTGAACATAAATGACAATGTTTATAAAATTGGGGGTGCGGGCAATGTTGCTCTTAATCTTGCAGGTTTAGGAATTAATACATTTATAGTTGGTGAAATTGGTAATGACTATAGCGGAGAAGTCCTAAAAGATTTATTTAAAGAAAATGGTATATCTACTAAAAACCTAATGAAGAAAAAAGGGGCCACTACTACAAAAACTAGAATTATGGGTGGACAACAGCAAATGATTAGGCTTGATTATGAAGAATTATCAACAGGTCCAAACCAAGCAGAATTAAAAAAAATACTAAAACTTATATCAAATGGTCCGAGTGCAATAATTATTTCTGACTATGAGAAAGGCTTTCTTTCAGCTCCAGTTTTAAAAAAAATTATTGAAGCAGCAAACAAAAAATGTATTCCTGTGCTAGTTGACCCTAAAGGAAGGGATCTAGAGAAATATCGAGGTGCAACAGCAATCACTCCTAATAAGAAAGAAGCTTATTTGCTATCAAATTTAACTGATAAAGATGAAAATTTTCTTGATGCATCACTAAAAAAATTAATTAAAAAATATAATTTTAATTTTATCGCTATGACTCAAGGTGAGCTTGGAATAAAGCATATAACAAATAATAAAGTTGAGGAATTTCCTACAAGAGCCTCTGAGCAGGTATTTGATGTCTCAGGAGCTGGAGATACTGTTATTGCAACACTAACAGCTTGCATAATTGGAAATCTACCTCTTAAGGATAGTTTTGAGCTAGCTAATTTAGCTGCAGGAATTGTGATCAGGCAAATTGGAACTATGCCCATTGAAAGAAATGAATTATTAATAGAGCTTCACTCACTAACAAGCATTAATACAATCAAAAAAGTTATTGGTAGCAAAGATGATTTAATAAATGAGGTTGCAACGTTAAGAAAAAACAACACCAATCATAATACCCAAGAAAAACTTATTGTTGGTTTTACTAATGGATGTTTTGATATTCTCCATGCTGGCCATGTAACGTATTTAGCAAAAGCCAAAGAGCAAGTTGATCTGTTAATTGTTGCTCTAAACAGCGACAGTTCGGTTAGGAAAATTAAAGGTGCTAATAGGCCAATTATTGGTGAAGCGGATAGGGCTTTGGTACTCTGTGCTTTAGAGTCGGTTGATAGTGTTATTTTATTTGATGAAGCTACCCCACTAAACTTAATTAAATCAATTAAACCCGATGTGTTGTTTAAGGGAAATGATTACACATTGAAAAATGTAGTGGGAGCAAAAGAAATGAAAAAATGGGGTGGAAAAGTTACCCTAATTCCTGTTGTGGAAGGTAAAAGTACAACTAAAATTATAAAAAAAATAAGTTAAGCTAGGTCTAGAATTTTCTCAACGTAAGTTAATTTATTTTCATCGCATATTTTTTTCCAATCCTTAAGGTCTGTCCAGCCATAAATAAAAATAAAATCTAAGTTATATTTTTGAGCTGTCTGAATATCGTATAAAGAGTCTCCAAGAAATAATACGGGTAAGAAATTTTTTTGCTTTAGCTTACTCTCTACAATCTCATATTTTGAAGCTGGGCTTCCGTAGATACCCCCATCAAAATAAGAAGCAATTTTTTTTTCCTTAAAAAGGAATCTTAATTCGTTTTGATCACCGCCCGAAGCTACCATCCACGTAGATTTTTGAGTTTGAATTTTAAGCCTCTCTAGTCCGCTTGCAACCTCGCAGTCTTTTAGTAAGTTAATCACCTCTTCATTTAAGTTATCAACTAAAGTTTTCATAGAGGAATCTGTAACCTCTTCATGCATAATTTCTTTGAGGAAATGTTTAAATTTTACATGACGAGAAATGCCAGTAAGCTTTACATGATGAACAACAAGCTCTTCAGCTTGAATTTTGCTTGCTCCATAAGTTATTGCGGTATTTCTATAAGCTTCTATTTTTTGAAAATTTGAATTTAAAATCACACCATCACAATCAAAAATAATTGTTTGATATTTACTTAAATCCATAGCTAAAAATTTAGATCGAGCAAGCTTGCTTAGCAAGCTTTGTAATCGCCGACCAATTTTTCTCTTCGATTAATTTTTTTGGAGTAAGCCAAGTACCTCCGCATACTGGCACATTAGGTAATGCTAAAAAGTCTGGTGCAGATTCAAAAGTTATTCCACCTGTAGGGCAAAACTGAATATCAGAAAATGGCCCAGAAAAACCTTTTAATAAATTAATACCGCCTACAGCAACAGCAGGAAATAGTTTTAAAAAAGAAAAGCCATCATTATTTGCATTCATAACTTCGCTACCAGTTGAAACTCCAGGAAGGAGTGGAAGCTCTATTTCTTTGCATATCAAACCCATTTCATTTGTATAGCCTGGACTTACAGCAAACTGACTACCAGCAAGTTTTGCATTTGTTGCATCAGATTTTGTCCTCAACGTCCCTGCTCCAACAATAGCATCAGGAACTTTGTTGGCAATCATTTCAATCGCCCTTAAGGCACATTTTGTCCTCAATGTAATTTCTAACACTTTTACTCCCCCAGCCAACAATGCTTCAGCCATTGGTACAGCGTCTTCAATATCATCTATGACAATTACTGGAATTACGGGTCCATATTTTGCTAATTCAATAGTTTTCATATTTCTCTCTTAATGTTTAATTGATCCAAGTTATTGCGCCTTCTTCTGCTGATAAAACATTTTTTCTCATACTCCCAAAAAGCTCCCTACCAATACCATGTCCATTATCTAGCTTTTGCTCTTCAGTCATTTTTATTGGCTCTCTTTTATCCCACTCAATGTCATCAACAAGAACATTCATTGAGCCAACTACAGCGTTCAATCTAATAATGTCCCCTTCTTTAATTTTTGCAATAGAGCCTCCAGCTGCTGCTTCTGGGCTCATATGAATAGCTGCAGGAATTTTTCCTGAAGCCCCACTCATTCTTCCATCAGTCACAATCGCAACCTTAAATCCTTTATTTTGAATCACGGATAATGGTGGAGTAAGTTTATGAAGTTCTGGCATGCCATTAGCTTTTGGTCCTTGAAAACGAACTACGGCAATAAAATCCTGATCTAATTTGCCCTCATCAAAAGCTATCAATAATTCATCTTGGCTATTAAAAATTAAAGCGGGGGCCTCAATGATATGTTTATCTTCAGGCACTGCGGAAACCTTAATTACTGATCGCCCTATATTGCCCTTTAGCAATCTCAAACCACCTGATTGATTAAATGGGTTATCAAAGCTTCTAACAATAGACTCATCTCCACTTACTTTTGGTAGATCCTTCCAGGAAAGTTTTTCTTTAATCATAACTGGTTGTTTAGCATATTCTGCTAAACCACCAAAGCTTGAAGTAACTACATCTGGATACATGCAGCCACCTTGAATTAATTCTCTAATAACAAAAGCTGGTCCACCAGCTTTTTGAAATTCATTTACATCAGCTTTTCCATTTGGATACACACTTGCTAAAAGAGGAACTGATTTAGCTAAATCATGAAAATCAGACCAATCAATTATAATTCCAGCAGCCCTGGCAATGGCAACCCAATGAATAAGGTGATTAGTCGAACCTCCAGTGGCAAGAAGAGCTGACATTGCATTAATAATAACTTTTTCGTCTACTAATTCCCCAATAGAAATTGTTTCTTTATTGGTAATATTTTCTACTATCAATCTAACTGCTTCAATAGTAAGTTCTTTACGAATACCATCATAAGGATGTACAAATGCTGCACCTGGTACATGTAACCCCATTGCCTCCATAAGCATTTGATTGCTATTAGCAGTTCCATAAAATGTACAAGTACCTTCTCCATGGTAGGCTGCTGACTCTGAATCTAACAACTCTTCTCTTCCAATTTTTCCTTGAGCATATTGCTCTCGAACTTTTGACTTAGACGTATTATCAATTCCAGTAGACATTGGTCCAGCAGGTATAAAAATAGTGGGAAGATGTCCAAAATGTAAAGCGCCAATTAGTAAGCCAGGTACGATTTTATCGCAAATTCCCAGCAATACAGCTCCGTCAAAAACATCATGAGACAAACCAATTGCAGCACCCATAGCGATATTATCTCTTGAGAAAAGACTTAGCTCCATTCCAGCCTCACCCTGAGTAACTCCATCACACATTGCAGGAACTCCACCAGCAACTTGAGCGGTTGCTCCAAAATTCGCAGCTGCTTGCCTTATAATTTCAGGGTAGCTTTCATATGGCTTATGAGCTGATAGCATATCGTTATAAGCTGTCACAATCGCAAGATTTGGTTTTTTTTCTGCCACTATCTTGAATTTATCTTTCTTAGGTAAGGCTGCAATAGCATGAGCAACATTAGCGCAGCCTAAACGATCGCTTCCTCTATCTCTTTTTTTCATTAAAGCAACTCTTTCCAGATAGGCAGATCTTGTAGGCCTGCTCTTTTCTCTTATTCGCTCTGTAATTTCAATAATAGATTGTTTCATAATTTAATATAATTTTATATGTTAGCCATGCATTATCAATGAAATGTTATAAACAAGTCAAATATGATATTAATTAAACTATTTTATAAAAAAAACCTTGAAATTATTCAAATAGTCTCCATATCTACTTTAACTTTAACATTACCATTTTAAACAACTATGACAGATAAAATAACACCGAAGAAAACTAAAAAACCGGCTAAACCAAAAAATCTAGAAAAAGATTTAGTTGAAAAAATTGCGGAGCTTGAAGCTCAAGTACTATATGCAAAAGCTGAATCAGAAAATAACAGAAAAAGAGCTTTGGAAGAATCAGAAAAAACTAGAAAATATGCAATAGAAAATTTTAGTCAAGAAATCCTCCTTGTTAAAGATAGTCTTGACGCAGCATTAGTCATTGAAAATGCAACATTAGAGAACTACAAAGACGGTGTTGATTTAACTGTAAAACAGCTAGCCACTGTATTTGAAAAATTTAATATTGAAGAATTAGATCCTAAAGGCGACGCATTTGATCCTAACTTTCACCAAGCAATGACCATGATAGATTCAGATGAAGAGCCAAATAAAATTCTTTCTGTTTTCCAAAAAGGATATAAGTTAAATGGGAGGGTTTTAAGGCCAGCATTAGTATCAGTTTCAAAGGAAAAAGAAGAAAAAGCTTGAAATTTATTCAAGCATCCCTATTTAATAGAATAGAGAATTTAATTTAATATAAGGAAATAATAACGATGGCAAAGACTATTGGAATTGATTTAGGAACAACAAACTCATGTGTTTCTGTTATGGAAAATGGTAAACCAAAGGTAATTGAGAATGCCGAAGGCACTAGAACAACTCCTTCGATTGTCGCATACCAAGAGGATGGTGAATCACTTGTTGGTGCTCCTGCCAAAAGGCAGGCTGTTACAAACCCTGAAAATACTGTTTATGCAGTTAAACGTTTAATTGGTAGAAAGTTTGATGAAGATGAGGTTCAAAAAGATATAGGCTTAATGCCATATAAAATTTCAAAAGCAGACAATGGTGATGCTTGGGTCGAAATAAAAGGTGAAAAAATGGCACCGCCGCAAATCTCTGCAGAAATTTTGAGAAAAATGAAGAAAACAGCAGAAGATTATTTAGGTGAAGAAGTTACAGATGCGGTTATTACAGTACCTGCATATTTTAATGATAGCCAAAGACAGGCTACAAAAGATGCTGGTAGGATTGCTGGCTTAGAAGTTAAAAGAATTATTAATGAGCCAACTGCAGCTGCTTTAGCTTTTGGTTTGGATAAGAAGGAAGGTGATAGAAAAATTGCAGTTTATGACTTAGGGGGTGGCACTTTTGACGTATCTATTATTGAGATATCAAGTGTAGATGGCGAACATCAGTTTGAGGTTCTATCAACAAACGGAGATACATTTTTAGGTGGTGAGGATTTTGATAATAGAATCATTGATTTTCTTGCAGAAGAATTTAAGAAAGAAAATGGTGTGGACATAAGTAAAGATGTTCTTGTTAAGCAAAGATTAAAAGAAGCTGCAGAAAAAGCTAAGATTGAGCTATCAAGTAGCACTCAGACAGAAGTTAATTTACCTTACTTAACCGCAGATGCTTCTGGGCCGAAACATTTAGTTGTAAAATTAACTAGAGCGAAACTTGAGTCTTTAGTAGAAGATCTAATAGAAAGAACTATTGCTCCATGCAAAACAGCCTTAAAAGATTCGGGGGCTTCGAATGAAATAGCTGACGTAATCCTTGTTGGCGGGCAAACTAGAATGCCTAAAGTTCAGGAGAAAGTACAGGAGATATTTGGGGTTGAGCCAAGAAAGGACGTTAACCCTGATGAAGCAGTTGCCGTTGGTGCCGCAGTCCAAGGTGGAGTTCTTCAGGGGGATGTAAAAGATGTCTTACTATTAGATGTTACTCCTTTAAGTCTAGGAATTGAGACAATGGGTGGTGTTATGACAAAGCTAATCAAAAAAAATACCACTATTCCAACAAAGGAATCTCAAACATTTTCTACTGCTGAAGATAATCAAAGTGCAGTAACAATTAATGTATTTCAAGGTGAAAGAGAAATGGCTGCAGGAAACAAAAGCCTGGGCCAATTTAATTTAAATGAGATACCAGCAGCCCCAAGAGGAACTCCTCAGATAGAGGTTACATTTGATCTTGATGCAAATGGAATTTTGCATGTTAATGCTAAGGATAAAGCTACTGGCAAAGAAAATAAAATCGTTATTAAGTCAAGTGGTGGACTGAGCGAAGAAGAAATTAAGAAAATGGAAGATGATGCCGAACTTCACGCTGAAGAAGATAAAAAATTGCGAGAGTTGGTTGATGCAAAAAACCTTTCTGAAGGTATGATTCATTCAGTTAAAAAAACGATGGCTGATCATCCTGATAAAGTAGAAAAAGATGAGAAAGAGAAAATCGAGAAAGCTATTAGCGACCTTGAGGAGTCTTTAAAGGCTGATAATAAAGATGATATTGAAGCTAAGAATAAAATGCTAGCTGAAGTATCTCAAAAGCTTGGCGAAAAAATACATGCGGGCCAGCAAGCTGATCAAGCACAGCCAAAAGAAGGTGGTAAAAATAAGGAGAAGACAGTTGATGCCGAAGTTGTTGATGCTGAATTCGAAGAGGTAAAGAAAGACGATAAGAAAGACGATAAGAAAAAATAAAATTCTATAAATAATTATATATAGTAGAGGTAACAAAAATTACCTCTACCTCTAACTCCTTATGGCCGATAAAAAAGATTATTACGATACTTTAGGTTTAAACCAACAAGCTTCTGATGTTGAAATCAAAAAAGCTTATAAAAAACTTGCAATGAAGCATCATCCTGATCGGAATGATGGGAATCCAGAATCAACTGAAGCCTTTAAAGAAGTTAAAAAGGCTTACGATGTTTTGTCTGATCCCCAAAAAAAATCTATGTACGATCAATATGGGCACGCTGGAGTAGATCAGGCTATGGGCGGAGGTGCTGGTGCAGGAGACTTCGGCGATGCTTTTGGTGATATATTTGGTGATATATTCGGTGGTGGAAGATCAAATGGAAGGTCTAATGTTTATCGAGGTGCTGACCTTAGATTTAATATGGAGATATCGCTTGAACAAGCAGCTAAAGGCACAGAAAATAAAATAAAAATACCAGTAATGGTCCCCTGTGATCCCTGTAATGGGTCAGGCGCAAAAAAAGGATCTGCCCCTACTGAGTGCGCAACTTGTCATGGACAGGGCCAGGTTAGGATGCAACAAGGGTTCTTTTCAGTGCAACAAGAATGTCCTCATTGTAATGGTGTAGGGACGACTATCAAAGATCCTTGTTCTGATTGTAGCGGTTCGGGTCGAACAAAAGAAACCAAGACATTATCAGTTAAAATTCCTATTGGAGTTGATGATGGAGATCGTATTAGACTATCTGGAGAAGGAGAGGCTGGAACTAATGGAGGTCCTACTGGAGATCTCTATGTAGTGATTAGCGTAAAAGAACATCAAATTTTTGAGCGTGATGGAGCAAATTTACATTGTGAAATGCCTATTAGCTTTTCAACAGCTGCACTCGGTGGTGAATTAGAAATTCCTACACTTGATGGAAATGCTAAAATTAAAATTCCAGCCGAAACGCAAACAGGTGCTGCATTTCGACTAAAAGGTAAAGGCATTAAGCCAGTTCGAGAAAGTCAAGTGGGGGACCTTCATTGTCACGTTGTAGTTGAAACACCAGTCAAACTAACAGAAAAACAAAAAAATATTTTACAAGAATTAGAAAAAATGAATCAGGCTGATAGCGATAAACATAGTCCAAGATCTAAAACTTGGCTTGATACAGTTAAAGATTTTTTTGAATAAATTAGAACGTGCCTTTTTGAATTAACTCAATTTTATAGCCATTAGGGTCTTCAATAAATGCCAAAAGGAGTTTTGTTCCCATCATAGGGCCTGCGTCTCTAATAACATTACCGCCTTTATTCTTAATTTCCTCACAAGTTTTAAAAATATCTTCGACTTCAATTGCAATATGTCCATAAGCCCCACCATGATCATATTTGCTTGTATCCCAATTATGAGTTAACTCAATTACAGTTTCAGACATTTCATCGCCATACCCTATAAAAGCAAGAGAGAACTTTCCTTCAGGGAAGTCTTTTTGACGTAAAACCTTCATACCAAAAATATTTTTATAAAAATTAATTGATTCTACTAAATCGTTAACTCTAAGCATAGTATGCAATATTCTCATTTTTACATTCTCCTTATAGATTTATTTATCTATTGTTGGTTTTGAATATAAGCTAACATTACCTGCTATAGATATTCTAGGCTCATCACAATTATAAAATGGATTCACAGAGTGTTTAAGTTGAGATGGAAATAGGCATAATGTACCCTCAACCTTTTTCCCCATTGGGATCATAAGCTGATTTATACTTCCTAATGTATCAACGTAAGAAAATGCAAAGTTTGAAATATGGTTTTTTGCAGTGCTTTCTTCTGCTATTGGAAGCATCTTTTGATCATCAAATTCAGTAGGAATTTTCATCCAAATAACCCAGCTATATACTCCACTATGATTATGTGGCGGATTAAATTCATTTTGATATTGATAATTTACCCACCAATCAGAAAATGAAAATACATTAATACACTCTCCAGCAACTTGATTGTGATATGGCTGTGAAAATTGTTTAACGTACTCTTCACAAAGAGGAATGACTATTTCGGCAATGGGGCCTAAATCATGTAAACCCATATCGAGAGATTTGGTTATATTGCCAGCTAATCGATCATTAACAACTGAATCCATTTCTTTAGCTTGATCTATTCTTGCCCATAAAAAATCCATCGTATCTTTGTTTAGATTGTATGTAAGATAGCCAGGGTTGGGTTGAAAGTGATGCGCATTATATTTTATAGGGTTACCCATTTATTTTCACTAAATGATTAGCAACATCTTTTGAAATGAATTTTGAATAATCACCATTTAAATCAATCACCTGACGAACTAAAGAAGAAGTAATCGACTTAAAAGGGTCTGTAGCAATAAAAAAAATACTCTCTAATGCACTATCCATGGTGTTATTCATTTGAGAAATTTGTGACTCATAATTAAAATCAGTGGAATTTCGTGCACCCCTTACAATCACATTGATGTTGTTAGTATTTGCAAAATCTATCGTTAAACCCTCATAAGAACTAAAAGTTACATTAGGGTATCGACTCGAAACAATCTCAACTAACTTTAATCTATCCTGTATTTTAAACATTGTTGGTTTCGAGGAATTCACAGCAACTGCAACTAATAAATTATCAAATAGTTTTGCAGCTCTATTAATAATTTCTTCATGGCCTAATGTTAAAGGATCAAAAGTTCCTGGATACATTGCATTCATAGAATCAATATAATTTTATTGAAGTAAATAAAAGTATACCCTGCCCGCTTTAGAATTTTTTAAAATTTTAAACT
>Ga0209710_1003621_pt1 | contig 10347 bp, 8 predicted proteins | sample ArcticOcean_MG_C_5_FD_187436 | JGI IMG/M metagenome (GOLD analysis project Ga0209710, IMG submission 187436) | Marine microbial communities from western Arctic Ocean - ArcticOcean_MG_CB4_138 (SPAdes) (version 2) | ecosystem: Environmental > Aquatic > Marine > Oceanic | place: Arctic Ocean: Canada... | reverse complement strand
CAGCGCTTCGATTTGGCCCTGCGTCATCAACGGGCACAGTTGCAGCGACAGACACGCAGCGCTCATCATTTCGTTAACCGCCGTGGTCACGGCCATCGGCAACCCCATCCCGCCGTATTCGGGGCTGGCCGCAATGGATACCCAACCGCCCTCAGCAATGGCGCGGTAGCCCTCTACATAGCCCGGCGAACAGCGCACCACACCGTTTTCCAAAACCGCCGGATGCTCGTCACCGGCCCGTTGTAGCGGTGCCATCACCTCTTCGCACATCCGTCCGGCTTCGATCAGGATCGCCGTGGTCACATCCCGCGTCGCCTCGCCAAAGCGCTCAGTGGCGGAAACTTGATCTAGCCCGACCACATGATCAAACAAAAACTGATACTCAGTGACAGGTGCGCGATAACTCATAAGAAGCTCCTTAACGGCAATACACTGCAACAGCAAAAGTTCTGACCCTGGCCCGGATTGCGATCCGACCCATGACAAGGGCTTGGCAGGGCTTTGCGGTATCTGTATGACATAGCGGCACCGCAACGCCTAGGCAAACCGGTAGCGCCTTTACAGATTACGCTGCGTCATCGGAGAGACATTATGCAAACGGCACAACTGCCCGCCACCCCGCACGGAGTGGCTGCCGCAAGCAGGGTCTTGGCCAAAGGCGGGTTGCTCGCCTTCCCAACCGAAACCGTTTATGGACTGGGGGCTGACGCCCGCAACGATCACGCTGTAGCGCGCATTTTTGCCGCCAAGGGACGGCCCAGCTTTAACCCGCTGATTGTGCATGTCGCCTCGATCAGTGCCGCACAAGCACTGGTGGTGTGGACCGCGGTCGCCACAAAGTTGGCAGCCCAATTCTGGCCGGGCCCAATGACACTGGTGCTACCGCTGAAGCCTGACAACGGCTTGTCAGCGCTGGTCACCGCAAATCTGCCAAGCCTCGCGATCCGCATCCCCGCCAACCCGCTCGCGCGGGACCTGCTGGACCAGTTTGGCGGACCAGTTGCCGCCCCCTCGGCCAACCCCTCAGGTCGTATCAGCCCCACTACCGCGCGTCACGTAATACGCGGTCTCGACGGGCAGATTGACGCTGTGATCGATGGCGGCGACTGCGCGGTGGGTTTGGAATCAACCATCATCGGACTTGAGAAAACCCCAACCTTGCTGCGCCCTGGCGGGCTTGCCAGCGGGCCGATCGAGGCCTGTCTGGGACAACCGTTAACGCACCATCACATCAGCGATACACTGAATGCGCCTGGGCAAATGAGATCACATTACGCCCCCACCGCGCGCTTGCGCCTGAACGCCACAAGCGCACGATCGGGTGAAGTTTTGTTGGGCTTTGGGGATGTACCCGCCGACTTAAACCTATCGGCCAGCCGTGATTTGGTCGAGGCAGCGGCAAATTTGTTTCGCCATCTGCATACGCTGGATACACGGGCATCGGAAGTCATCGCCGTCAGTCCAATACCCAAAACGGGTTTGGGATTGGCCATCAACGACCGCTTGCAACGCGCCGCAGCGCCAAGGCCTGAAAGCGAAGCGGCGCTATAACGCAGCTATCAACCGCAAACAAAGGGTCACGCCCTCCCGGCCGTGGCCGACAGCGCCACAGCATCCACCCCCATACGCCGCAGCGAATCCGGCCATATTTCATCAGCAGGGTTTTCAAAAATAAGCGCGTGGCTGGCTTCGCCGGTCAACCAGCCGTTCTGGCTGATCTCTTGCTCAAGCTGACCCGGCCCCCAGCCAGCATAACCCAAAACCATCATCGCCAAGGCCGGGCCCTTTCCGACCGCGATGTCTTCTAAAATATCCTGTGTTGCAGTCATCGCAAAGGTTGGGCTGACCTCAAGCGTTGAGATATCCGAGACATAGTCCCGCGAATGCAGCACAAACCCCCTGCCATGCTCAACCGGACCGCCAAAGTAAACCGGCATATCCGGCGTTTCATCACTGGTCTCAATCGACATTTGCTCAAGTAAATCGCCAAAGCGCAAACCACGGTTGGGTTTATTGACGATCAGCCCCATAGCACCCTTGTCAGAATGCGAGCACATATATATCACGCTCCGGTCAAACCGAGGATCACCCATCCCGGGCATGGCAATTAGGACTTGGCCGGTAAAATCAACCGTCGTTTCGGGCGATTGCATTTTTCACACCTTTAAACTTTCTGTATTGTGATCATGACCCGCGACGCAGTGCGACGCAAGCCCGAGTATGCCAAACCACCCGAGGATAACCTGATCGACAGAATGTGATTTGGCTTTTGGGACAAAATCGTCGCATAAGACAGCATGACCCTAAAAAAACTTTCCCTCGGCCTGTTGATTTGTCTGATGCCTTTTGGCGCCGCATTGGCGCAAAATGCATCAGACATCATCTCGGTCCACATCCTGACCGGCGCAAGGATCACACCCGAGCAACACATCTCAGCGCTGCACCTAAAGCTGAAACCCGGCTGGAAAACTTATTGGCGTGCGCCGGGAGAGGCTGGCATTCCACCCGGGTTCAATTGGGAAGGGTCCAAAAATATCAGGACGGTGGATGTTCTCTGGCCACGGCCAATTGTGTTTCATCAATACGGGATGCGCTCAATTGGATATAAAAACGAGATTATTCTGCCGCTTGCTATCCAGCCCAGCACACCCGGTGGCAAGATCGATTTAAAGGGCCAGATCAGTCTGGGTATCTGTCAGGACATCTGTATCCCCCACACTGTCAAGTTTAGTACCACCCTGCAGGCCAATCAAACCGTGCTGGACCCAAAAATAAAAAACGCCCTGCGCCAGCTGCCCAAAACCGCCCGAACGGCCGGACTGCGTGCGCGGCGCTGCACATTTTTACCGGCGCAGAGCGGACTAATGCTTAAGGTCACCCTCGACATGCCGTCAACCGGTGCCCCAGAACACGCCGTTATAGAAACCAACAATCCATTTGTATGGGCGGATCCGCCCACAGTCTCACGGGCCGGCAATATCCTTTCGCTGAAAACACTGCTGACACATAGCGCTGGACAACCATTTTCTGTGACACGCGACAGCGTCAGAATAACCGTTTTAGGCAGCGATGGTGCCGTGGACATCAATGGTTGCAACAACGGCTAGCCCTGCGCGATACGCGATCGCCGCAACGCCATAAACAAACCCGAAAGCAAATAGATAACCACCATAATAATCGCCAAACCAACGATAAAGGTTAATAAAGCTAAAGGCTTGACCGGAATTTGCTCCAGCCCCGGCAAAGCCACCAGCAGATGGCCATACGCAACAGTCCATCCCAGTGTCGCCACCAGCCATGCCAGCACCATCAGCCCTAGAAGCACAATTGCCGACCGATATCATTTTGCGCCGCAATCAGCGACGGCACCACCAGCAACACCAGCACCATGCCAAAGCCCAGCCCATAGACCAGCGTAATCACTGTCGGCTTTAGAAATTGCGCCTGCTGCGAGGTTTCATGCAAAAGCGGCAGCAACCCCAAGACCGTGGTCAACGTGGTCAGCATAACGGGACGAAGGCGATCTGCCGTGCCGTCAATAATCGATGGCACAAGCCCACGGGTGCGGGCGTGTTCGTCGATTGTGGTCACCAATACAATAGAATCATTGATGATAATCCCGGTCATACCAAGCAGGCCAACCACGCTGAACATCGACAACGGCACATCCCAAACATAATGGCCATAGATTGTCCCTACCAGACCAAACGGGATCACCGACATGACCACCAAGGGCCGGGTCCAGCTGGCAAACACCCAAGCCAGAACCAGATAAATCCCTGTCAGGCACAGGATCAAACCGGCACGGGCATCACTGAGAAAACTGTTTTCTTGCTCTGACAGACCTGCAAGTTGCCATTCAACCTGGCGCTCTGCCGCGATTTTGGGCAGGATTTCCGCCTGCAAAGTGGTTTCAATTTCAGCGGCGCGCGCCGGATCGTCTTCAGATATATCACCCGTAACCGAAATCAATCGAATGCCGTTTTCACGGCGCACTGTGGAAAATCCGGTGCGTTGCTGAACGCTGACAATATCAGCCAGTGGCACATAGGCCGCCGCCGGGGTGCGCAACTGCATCCGCTCCAGAAAATCAGCCGTCAGCTCACCCGAGGGCAGTTCGACCCGAATCGTAGCGCTGCGTGGCCCGTCAGGATAGCTCGCCGCCTCAATCCCATTGAGCCGGTGACGCAGCACCCGCCCCAAGCCATCGATTGTAAAGCCCAGCGCCTGCCCCTGCGGGGTCAACTCAAGGATCAATTCCTGCTTGTCATAGGCAAGATTATCTTCGACCGCAGAGACCTCAGAATATTGCGCCAGCGCCGTTTTAAGATCCTCGGCTGCGGCTTTCAATACCTCGGCAGAGGCGCCAAAAAACTGCACATCCAACGCGTCCCCTCCCGGGCCTGACCGCCAGCCCCGAAATGAGACTGTCTCGAGCAGTGGATGCCTGCGCACCGCGTCTTGCAACTCACCCACAAACGCAAAACTGGAATACGGGCGCAGATCGGCATCAATCAACTCGATCGATATGCCCCCCAAGTGATCGGGATCCTTGGCGTCGCTCCCAGCCAGGCCACGACCGGCAGTACCGCCAATCTCAGAGATGACAAATTCAATCGGATTGCGACCGTGGCGTTTTTCATAATCGGCGGCCAATTCCGTCGTGGCACGCTGCATTTCACGCATCATCGCCAGCGTATCCTCACGCGTCGCGCCTTGAATCATCGCAAAGTTTCCAGTCACCGAAGAGCGTTCCGGCGCGTTAAAGAACCGCCATTTGACATCCCCGCGCACAAACAGCGCGATCTGACTGGCCAATACTGCAACCACCAACGCCAGCACCACATAGCGTGCGTCAACCACCCACGACATAAACCGGCGAAACAGCCTGTCACGCACCCAGACAAATCCCAGATTGACCTGTCGGCTTGGATAATCATACCAATGATCCTTGACGCTGTGGGCCACCGCATGCGCCATGTGATGGGGCAGGATCAGAAAACACTCGACCAACGAAGCCGCCAGCACCGCGATAACAGTCAGCGGGATATCGGCAATCAAATCACCAAACCGGCCCCCAATCGCCGTCAGACCAAAAAATGCAATGATTGTCGTAAGAGTTGCGGCAAAAACTGGAAGTGCCATCCGGCGGGCGGCATTTTCCGCCGCCTCGACAGGGCCCTCGCCACGACGAGCACGCCAGTCAGCATGTTCGCCCACCACAATCGCATCGTCGACAACGATCCCCAGCGTGATAATTAATGCAAACAGCGACACCATATTGATCGTAATGCCCGACAGATACATCAGCGCGATCGCCGCCATCATCGCAGTCGGTATACCGGCTGCAACCCAAAACGCGGTGCGGGCGTTTAAAAATAGAAACAACAAGCCCACCACCAACGCCAAACCGGTTAACCCGTTCTCTAGCAAAATATTAAGCCGGCCAGAAATTGCTGCGGCCCGTGTTCTGATCAAAGTCACCTCAACCGCCGCGGGCAGTGTCAATTGCAAGTCTTTTGCAACCCGCTCGACCACGCGCTGAATGCCAATGGCGTCCCCTCGGTCAGAGCGGTCTATACGCACCGACATCGCCGGCCGTTCACCAACAAAATAACTGCGCTTACGATCAATCCCATCAACGCCCACTCGGGCGACATCCCCTACCGTCAGGCTTGATCCATCCGGGTTGGAACGTAGCACAATGGCGCGTATCTGCGCCGCCGAACGTTTGGCAATCCCGGTTCGAACCCGGGTGTTTGAGCCCGTGACATCGCCGGCGGGATCGACGTCAACCTCTTCCGCAATTGCCTGCGCAATCTGCTGCATAGAAATTTTATAGGCCCGCAAGTTGGCGCTCGGCACTTCGATCACCGTCTCAGGGGCGGCCAGCCCGCGGATCGTGCTCCGGGTGGCCCCTGCATTATAAAGACGCGTAACCAATTCGTCAGTAAAGCGTCCAAGCTGTTCAATCCCCACCGGCCCGCTGATCACCACATCGGTCACTCGATCACGCCAAACCGCACGGCGCACAATCGGTGTATCTGCCTCATCGGGCAGGGTCGTGACCGTCTCGATGGCGGTTTGCACGTCATCTGTGGCCCGCGCCATATCCCAGTTGGGTTCGAACTCCAGCTTGACCCGTGCCGAGCCCTCACGCGACGTGCTCTCGGTGCTTTCCACGCCCTCAACCGCCAACAAAACAGGTTCCAACACCTGAACAATCGCCCTGTCAACATCCTCGGCACCGGCGCCGTCCCATACCACATAAACCGACACCGATTCCAAAACGACATCGGGGAAAAACTGCGCCCTCATGCGGGGTAAGGCCATTAAACCCGCAACAATCAGCACCACCAACAGCAAGTTGGCCAGCGTTTTGTGGCGGATAAAATACGACAGAAGCCCGGTCGCACTAGAGGAAAGGTGGCGCATCGCTAACCGCCCATCCTGCTTTCAATCCGCTCGACCATCTGGACGGGGACTTTGGGTTTTTCAAGCTGGCCAAGAATGCGTTGTTTAGCCGCCGCTGGCATGCGTTTGTTCGCAGTCACAAACGCCACCAGCTTGGCCTTGCGCTCGGCGGTTAGCTCCACCATATCCGGGGCTTTGGGCGCTTTGTCATCGGTTGCGCGCAACGGCCGCACTTTGATCCCCGCACCCAGTAGAGGTGATCGTTCAGCCACAATTTCTGCACCGTTCAAATCCGGCGCCCGGACCAAAATGTCATCGCCTTGCCGACGCAACAATTTTGCAGGCCGCGCCAGCAAGCGGTCCTCTTCCCCCAAAATCAAAACCTCTCCGGCTGCATCCAGTGCCGAGGACGGCAAGCGGATCACATAGTTCAGAGGTGGTTCGGTAACCTCAACGGTCACAAAATCACCAGGTTTTAAACCGACCGGTTGATTAATTTGCGCAAAAATCAGCCTTCCGGTCTGGCCTTCGCCAACCGCAGCGCTGTCGCGGCTCAACTGCCCCGACGATACGAGGTCGGTACCAAACACATTCAACGTCACCTTAACTGGGGCCTGTCGCAGCACGCCGCTGTCGTCCAATAGACGCGCATATTGCGCCGTTGAAATCCGAAATGCCACTTCCAGCGCCGCCGGATCGATCAACTTTGCCAGCCGTTCGTTGAGAGAAACCAACCCACCCTCTACCAGATTGACGCCACTCAACATGCCGTCAAAGCCCGCAACAATGCGGGTGTCAGCCAATCGACGCTTAGCCTCATCACGAGAAATCTGCGCCCGCGCCAGACGGGTTGCGGCCTGATCGATGCGGGCTTCTGCCTGCGCAAGACCCTGCCGTTTTGCCAGTACCGACTGGCGCGCCACTGAGGCGGCAAGCTCTGCAGTTTCAACAGCGGCTACCGTGCCAACACCCCGCGCCCGCAGATCGCTCTGTCGCTGCAGCACCCTGTTGCGCAACGCAACCTGTTCGCGTGCCGCGACAACCTCGTCGTTGGCCAAAAGAACGGCCGCAACTGCCTCGCGCTGTTCGGCTTCGGCATCCCTGAGGTCGGTTTCAATCCGCGCCAGAGCATCTTGAGTATTGGCAGGATCGATCAATGCCAAAAGTTGCCCCTGCGCGACCTGCCCACCCTCTACAAAGTTTTCAGAAAGCTCAACGACTTGCCCTGAAAGCGCCGCGCGTATTTCCAATGTGCGGCGACTTTTGACGTCGCCAAACGCCGTCAAAACCGGACGCACCGTCCCGGGACTTGCAGTAATGACATTCACCGCAAAGACCCGCTCGCGGCTCTGTGAGGGACGGTCGGCGCGCGCAGCCTTTTCGTCCAGCGCGGTTTTTATCAAATCGCCTGCATAGAGTAAAACAGCGATCGCCACAGAACATAAAAACAGGCCCGTCAGGCTTTGCCTTAAGAATCGCATTGGTTTAACATCCTCATGCGCCGTTACTTCGGCTTGAAAGTTACATAGTGCTCGCACCCTGCCCGCCAAGGCATTTCACTTGCGAGTGTTTATCCCTTAAACGACCCGCTGGTCTACTTCCGTCGCAGATGTTCGTCCAAGCGCGGCATTATTTCGACAAAATTGCACGGTTTGTGCCGAAAATCGAGCTGTTTGATAAGAATTTCATCCCAAGCATCCCGACACGCCCCAGGGCTACCGGGCAGCGCAAATAAATACGTGCCGCCTGCCACCCCAGCGGTTGCCCGGCTCTGCACGGCTGAAGTGCCAATTTTTTGCATACTGACCATGGTGAACACGGTGCCAAACGCATCGATTTGTTTTTCATAGACGTCACAATGCGCCTCGACCGTGACATCGCGCCCGGTCAGCCCGGTGCCTCCGGTGCTGATAATAACATCAATTTCGGGGTCCGCCACCCATGCACGCAATTGATCAGCGATCACCACTCTATCATCGGCGACAAGTGCGCGCGCCGCCAAATGATGTCCTGCGGCTGTCAGACGATCGACCAGTGTTTGGCCCGATTTGTCCTCGTCAAGGCGCCGTGTATCAGACGTGGTGAGCACCGCAATGCGCACCGCAATAAACGCAATATTTTCATCGATACGAGACATCACTCCTCCAAATGCGCACGTAGCGCAAGCAAATCAGCCCAAGCATCGCGCTTGGCTTCGGGTGTGCGCAACACCATGCCCGGCAGCAGCATCGGCAGTGCCGGTCGGCCCCAAGCCGTGGTCCAGGTGCCCCGCAGCCGGGCAATGCCCCGCGTACCCAGCGCGGCCTGGCAACTCAAATTTCCCATCAAAACGATCACATCCGGTGCGGCCAACGCCACATGGCGGGCCAAAAACGGCTCCATCATCGCCATATCTTCAGCCCGCAAATCACGATTTTGCGGTGGACGCCATGGCAGCACAGTCACCATATAAACGCCACGCGCCACCTCTGTGGCCGTCCGGTCAAGACCAATCGTCAAAAGCATCTTATCAAGAAATTGGCCCTCATGGCCCGCAAAAGGAAGCCCAACACGATCTTCGTCGCGTCCCGGGGCCTCGCCAATCACCATCACCCGCGCCTTTGGATTACCATCCGAAAATACCAAATTTCGCGCGCCTTGTTTCAAAGAACAGTGGTCGTACCCCGCCAGTGCCTCACGCAGAGCGGGCAATGTCTGTGCCGCCCCGGCGGCTGCCACAGCCACCGCAACCGGGTCCGGACCGGCCGATGCCCGCGTTACGGGGCCACCCGCCGGTCCGGTCCCGGTTGCCGCCACCGACTTGGCTGCATCCACGGTCATGAGCTTGGACGGCAGGGCATAGCGATCCACCGGCTGGTCCAAGATTGTCTCGGTCACACCCAGTTCTATTTGCCATTCTAACAGCGCCCGCGCGCCGTGCCAGTCTATTGCCGATTCCATGACCCACAGCCTAACCTGCTTTACAAGGATCGAAAAGACGCCAAAAGACAGCGCGGCATCTTGCCCAAAGCCCCAGCGGTTTCTATAAGCAGCCAAACCATATGGAGCCTCCCGATGAGTTTCACCGACAAGCACCTGCTTGGGATCGAACCCCTCAGGCCCGAGGCAATCACCGAAATCCTTGATCTTGCTGACAAGTATGTGGCGCTGAACCGCGGGCCACTGAAACATTCCGATGTTCTGGCGGGTCTGACCCAGATCAATATGTTTTTTGAAAACTCAACCCGGACACAGGCCAGCTTTGAACTGGCAGGCAAACGTCTTGGGGCCGATGTCATGAATATGGCGATGCAGGCCAGCTCGATCAAAAAAGGTGAGACGCTGATTGATACCGCGCTGACCTTAAATGCGATGCACCCCGATATTTTGGTGGTGCGCCACCCGCACTCTGGCGCAGTGGATCTGTTGGCACAAAAGGTCAATTGCACGGTACTGAATGCCGGTGACGGCCAGCACGAGCACCCGACGCAGGCCCTGTTAGACGGGCTCACGATCCGTCGTGCCAAAGGCCGGCTGCACCGGTTGAACATCGCAATATGCGGCGATATTGCCCACAGCCGCGTGGCGCGTTCGAATATTATCCTACTGGGTAAGATGGAAAACCGAATTCGCCTGATCGGCCCCCCAACCCTGATGCCTGCCGGCATCGCCGAGCTGGGCTGCGAAGTCTATCAAGATATGCATGTCGGATTGCAAGATGTGGATGTGGTGATGATGTTGCGATTGCAGAAAGAACGCATGGATGGTGGTTTCATCCCCTCGGAGCGGGAATATTATCACCGGTACGGATTGGATTCAGAAAAGCTGCAATATGCCAAAGATGATGCCATTGTGATGCATCCCGGACCGATGAACCGCGGTGTGGAAATCGACGGCGAAATTGCCGATGACATCAACCGATCCGTAATACAGGAACAGGTGGAAATGGGGGTT
>Ga0209710_1003618_pt1 | contig 10354 bp, 9 predicted proteins | sample ArcticOcean_MG_C_5_FD_187436 | JGI IMG/M metagenome (GOLD analysis project Ga0209710, IMG submission 187436) | Marine microbial communities from western Arctic Ocean - ArcticOcean_MG_CB4_138 (SPAdes) (version 2) | ecosystem: Environmental > Aquatic > Marine > Oceanic | place: Arctic Ocean: Canada... | reverse complement strand
AGTAGAATCAGTAAAAATTAGTAAAGAAGAGCTAGAAAATTTAAGAAATGAAGTTGAAGCTGAAAAAGATAAGAACTTAAGACTTTTTGCTGAATTTGATAATTTTAGAAAAAGAACAGCAAAAGAACGTATAGAACTCTTCACTACAGCAAGTAAAGATGTTATTACCTCTTTAATTCCTGTCTTAGATAATTTTGAAAGAGCTCTACAAGCTCAAAACACTTCTGATGATGATGGTATAATGTTAATATACAAGCAATTAAAAGGAGAGCTTGAAAAAAAGGGACTAAAGGAAATGGAAGATCCTAAAGGTAAACCCTTAGACACCGATTTTCATGAGGCTATTACTAACATTCCTGCCCAAGACAAAAAAGATATAGGTAAAATAATTGATGTTATAGAAAAAGGTTATTTACTGGGAGATAAAGTTTTAAGATACGCTAAGGTTGTTGTAGGAAATTAATTAAAAAAGATATGTCAAAAAAAGATTATTATGATGTTTTAGGAGTTAGCAAAAGTGCTGATGCTAAAGAAATAAAAAAAGCATATAGAAAACTTGCAATAAAATATCACCCAGATAAAAACCCTGATAATGATGCGGCAGAAGCTAAATTTAAAGAAGCTGCTGAAGCATATGAGGTTTTAAGCAATAACGAAAAAAAACAGAGATATGACCAATATGGTCATGCTGGAATGGGTAATTCTGGTGGCGGATTTGGTGGCGGCATGAACATGGATGATATCTTTAGTCAATTTGGAGATGTTTTTGGTGGTGGTGGCGGTGGCTTTGGAGGCTTTGGTGGAAGCCAAAGAGGACGAAGAGTTATAAAGGGATCAAACCTTAGGATTAAATTAACTCTTAATCTAAAAGAAATTTCTGAAGGAGTAGATAAAAAAATAAAAGTTAGTCGTTTAGTTAATGCTGAAGGCGTTACTTACAATACATGCAGTACTTGTAATGGTTCAGGACAGGTTACCAGAATAAGTAATACTATTCTAGGTCAGATGCAAACTTCTGCAAGCTGTCATACATGTTCAGGGGCAGGAAAATCCATTAAAAACAGACCAAGTGGAACTGATGCTAATGGAATGATTAAAGAGCAGGAAACAGTTAAAATCACTATTCCTGCAGGAGTGGAAGATGATATGCAGTTAAAGGTTAGCGGGAAAGGAAATGCCGCTCCATTTGAAGGAATAAATGGTGATTTACTAGTTCTTATTTCTGTAGAGGAAGATGAAAAATTAATTAGAGATGGTAAAAATCTACACTATGACCACTACATAAGTTTTAATGATGCTGTATTGGGGGCAGAAACTGAAATACCAACAATAAATGGAAAGGTAAAAATTAAGCTAGAGAGCGGCATACAAAGTGGTAAAATTTTAAGGTTAAAGTCTAAAGGTCTTCCATCTGTTAATAGTTATGGCAGAGGAGATTTATTAGTACATATTAATGTATGGACTCCACAAACATTGACAAAAGAAGAAAAGAAATTTTTTGAGCAATCTGAATCGCAGAAAAATTTTCAGCCAAACCCAACTACAAAAGATAAATCATTTTTTGATAGGGTAAAAGATATGTTTAGCTAAATGGCTGATTTAATACTTGAAGTAAATGATGTAGTCAAAGTTTATGGAGACTACACAGCATTAAACAAAGTAAACATTTCTATTCCAAAGGGAAGCATATATGGTTTACTAGGGCCAAATGGTGCTGGAAAAACAACTCTTATGCGAATTATAAATCAAATTACTGCTCCAGATAGTGGATCTGTAATATTTAATGGAGAAAAACTTCAAGGAAAGCATATTTCAATGATTGGATACCTTCCTGAGGAAAGAGGACTTTACAAGAAAATGAAGGTAGGGGAACAAGCCTTGTACCTTGCTCAGCTTAAAGGGATGACTTATAGCGAAGCACTAAGTAAATTAAGATACTGGTTTAAAAGATTTAAAATTATTGAATGGTGGCCAAAGAAAGTTGAAGAACTTTCAAAAGGAATGGCTCAGAAAATTCAATTTATCGTTACAATTTTACATGAGCCTAAACTACTAATATTTGATGAACCCTTTAGTGGTTTTGATCCCATAAATGCATCAATTATAAGAGACGAAATAGTTAATTTAAGAGATAAAGGAACTACTATAATTTTTTCTACACACAGAATGGAGTCTGTAGAGGAGATTTGCGATCATATTGCTCTTATCAATAATGCTGAAACAATTTTAGAAGGGTCAATTGAAAATATTAAGAATAAATTTGATAATAAGCAATTTGAAGTAACAATAAACGAAGAAAATTTATTAGAATCACAAGAGTATACTATTGTAAATCAAGTTCATAATGTATTTAATTTAACGATAAATGATAATTTCACACAAAAAGATGTAATAAAATCTATAAATGAAAAACATGAAATTATTCTGTTAAAAAAACATACCCCAAGTATTGAAGAAATATTTATTAAAGCTATTGGAAATGAATAAAATCTGGCTAATAATTTCAAGAGAATATTTAGTAAGAGTAAAAAAGAAATCTTTTATAGTAATGACTATTCTTGGACCTATTCTAATGGCTGCTCTTTTAGTAACTCCAACTATTTTATCTATGCAAGATCAGCAAAATAGGCTTGTTGCTTTATCAGAAAAAAATATTGAATTTTTAGAACCGTTAAATAAAATAGAAAATACTAAATTCACTGTTATTACTGATGAGGAGCTTGAACTTCTTAAAAAAGATTTTTCACAAACTGAATACTATGCTGTTCTAGATAAAGATAAAGACCAATTTTATCTTTTATCAGATCAACAAATCTCATTATCAGTTAAAAGATCTATTGCAGATAAAATTGAAAAAATAATTGAGAGGAATAAATTAAAGTTAGCAGGAATAGATTTAAAGGTATTAGAATCTTCAGTAACAGAAATAAATATCCAAACAAAAATTATAACTCTTGATGGAGAAAACATCAATTCTAGCACTGAAGGCAGCATGGGTATTGGTTTTATTACTGGCATACTCATATACATGTTTATTTTCATGTACGGAACAATGGTAATGAGAGGAGTAATAGAAGAAAAAACTAATAGGATTGTTGAAGTTATTATCTCATCAGTAAAACCATTTCAATTAATGATGGGTAAAATTATTGGAGTAGCTCTTGTAGGATTAACTCAGTTCATTTTATGGATTGTATTAACTATGGCATTAGCAGCTTTAGCAGAACTTTTATTATTTAATCCCAACGAATTAATTAGCCAAGCGAACTCAGCTGAAAACACTGAGATAATGTCAAAAATTACAAATCTAATTGGGGGCATTAACTTTATGCAGATTATACTTTGTTTTATCTTTTATTTTATATCCGGATATCTTCTTTATAGCTCTCTTTTTGCAGCTGTTGGTTCAGCAGTAGATGCAGAAGCTGATACTCAGCAATTTGTTGTTCCAATAACAGTACCTTTATTACTTGCAATAATGCTAATTCAGCCGGTAATGGATAATCCCGATGGTACTCTGGCATTTTGGATGTCAATGATTCCATTTACTTCACCAGTTATTATGATGGTAAGACTACCGTTTGGAGTAGAAAACTGGGAGCTATTTATTTCAATGCTTTCAATTATTACAGGCTTTGTGGCAACAACATTTTTAGCTGCCAAAATATACAGAACAGGAATACTAATGTATGGCAAAAAAATTAGCTATAAAGAGCTCTGGAAGTGGCTCTCATATAAAGGCTAAAAATCAATTTTTATCAAAAAACAGCTGTTTTTAATGTTTTTTTAGCTTTTTTTAGCTTTTTTTAGTGATTTTTAAATAAAAAAAATAACAGCTTAACATCTTAACAATCAATTGATTAAGTATGATACCCACAATCTAATGTTAAAAAAGTAGCTAATCTATTATGCTTGTTTTAATTGAGTAGTTTATCTTTGCCCCGTATTAATTTAAAATAAATAAAATGAAAAAAAATTTACGTAACATATTAGCCCTTGCTTTAGGTCTAATGACAACTATATCTTTTGCTCAAGACATGAATGTAGATTCAAGAACGAGAATAGATATGAGTGGAGACGGAGAAAAAATGTCTACTGCACAAAGAGTAACTGTTGGAACTACATGGGGTGGTGACAATTGGGGAATCGTTTTAAGTAGTGATGTAAACTACACAACTAACGATGGAACTAATGGAACACTTAATGCTAACGTTTACGAAGCATATGCTTCAACTGATCTTTTTGGTTTCGCAACTATGAACATTGGTCGTCAAGCATTATCTTATGGTTCAGGTGTTTTTGTTGGAACTAACGATTGGGCAGCACAAAGAAATACTACAGATGGTATGACTTTTGCAATTGACAATGACTTAGTAGGTTTAGACTTAGGTTTAAATTCACAAAGTAACGAAGATGGAACTTCATCATTAGACAACATGTGGTTAAACGCATCTAAGTCTCAAGGTGACTGGAGTGCTAACTTACTATATTTATCTTTAGCAAATGATGGAGCTGATGCAAATACTGCAATGGGTCTTGATTTTACTTACTCAGCAATGGGTGGTGCTTTAGATTTAAATGTTTCTTACAACACAACTTCATTTGATGGTGTTGACGGTGACATGATGGATGTTTCAGGTACTTACACTGTAAATGATGACATGTCATTAACTGCAGGTATGGCTTCAGTTGGTGAAGATGGATTCACTTACTTAGCTTCAGGTAACATGACTGGTGACTGGATGTCTCATGGTAATCTTGGTCAATTAGCAGCTAACGAAGAAAACTTATATGTTGGTGGTTCATACAACATGGGAGATTTCTCTTTATCAGCTACAATGAGTACTGTAACTAACACTGAAGATGAAAACTACGAAAGATCAGCTACTGATATTTCTGTAGGTTATTCATTAACTGATAATGCTTCATTATCATACAGAATGGTTACTGACAACAATGGTGGTGATACTGATACACAATACAACTGGTTAACTTTAACTGTTACTCCGTAATTAGTTAAAAAATAAACTTAGAAAAGAGCTGCCTTGTGCAGCTCTTTTTTTTTGCTTTAATCTAGCAATTAACAATTTCATGTTAAGAAAAGTTGTTTTTTATTATATAAAATATAAATAGCTTCACTATCTTGCGACCAATATTAATATTAAATTTAAATAAGATGAAAAAAGTATTATTTACAGCAGCTCTAGCAATGACTACGTTATTTGCTTCAGCTCAATTTATGGTAGTTACTACAGTTACAGAAGCAGGAGATGATGCAGATGGATTCTCAGCTGAACAAATTACTGACAAAATAGGTTTAGGTTACATGGTAAATGAAAATTTTACAGCTGGGGTACAAAAAGGAGCAGAAGATGCTGCTGGTGATGCAACATGGGATCTTTTTGTAAGATATAACTTTGGTGAAGGAATGTGGGCAACTGTACAAATGCCAACTGAAGAAGCTACAGATAACATGACTGTAGGTGTAGGATATTCTTTTAACGTATGGAATGCACTATACTTAGAGCCAAGTTACACAATGCCAGTTAATGAAGATGATGCAGGTGATAGAGAAGGGAAATTAAACTTTGGCCTTGCTTACAGATTCTAATAAACTTGTTAAAAATTTAAAAAACCACCTTTTAGGTGGTTTTTTTTTGTTTTATAATTTAGTAAATAATTCTTTTACTTTTTGAACTACATTATCCAGTCCATTTATATTTGACCCTCCAGCTGTTGCAATATAATCTTGTCCTCCTCCGCCGCCAGAAATTTCCTTTGAAAGAATATTTATTAAATCTTTTGCATTATATCCTTTAGAAATTAGATCTGAAGTAATTAGAAGAGTAATTAGAACTTTAGAGTCAAAGATCGAAGAAAGTAATAACACCAAATTATTTTCCTTTTTAAAACTCTGGGCAAAGGTCTTTAAATCTTGAGCATTTGAATCCATCTTCTTGTAGACAAAATTAATAGAGCCAATTGTTTCGGAATTTGATAGCATTTCATCCATTAAAGATTTAAAATAATAACCTTTATAAAGTTCTATCTCCTTAGAATTGTTTTTGTTTTCTAAAATCAAACTCTCAACAGAAGCAATAATATTTTTGTTTTTCAAAATTATCTCTAACTTATCATGCAACTTTTCTTTTTCTTTTAAAGCATCTAAAGCAGCCCTTCCGGTACAAGCTTCTATTCTACGAATTCCTGAAGCAGTAGAACTTTCGGAGTTTATTTTAAACAAGCCTACCTCTGATGTACCAGAGACATGCGTTCCCCCACACAACTCTTTAGAAGAGTTAAACTCTACAAGTCTAACACTATCTCCATATTTTTCCCCAAATAGCATAAGAGCCCCCATTTCTTTAGCTTGAGATAATGAAAGGTTATCGTAAAGCTTTAATTGTATATTTTCTTGAATTTTCTTATTTACATCAACTTCAACTTTCTTTAATTCTTCAGTTGTAATTTTAGAAAAGTGAGAAAAGTCAAATCTTAAATATATATCACTTACTAGCGAGCCCTTTTGCTCAACATGCTCACCAAGTACTCGCCTAAGAGAGTCATGTAGCAAATGAGTAGTAGTATGATTTTTAGATATATCTGCTCTTCTAGTTACATCTACTACAGCTTTTACAGATTGAGGTAAATTATCAAAGAATTCTTCACAAATAATATATTTAATATCATTTTCTTTTTTTGTATCTAGAACTTTTAAGGTCAAATTATTACCTATTAATACTCCAGCATCTCCAATTTGACCACCTGATTCAGCATAAAATGGAGAATCTTCTAAGACGATATGAAAAAATTCTTTATTCTTCTTATGTACTTTTCTATATCTACTAATTTTAGTATTTAATTCTAAAAAATTATAACCATTAAACTCTTCTTGACATTTATTAACCATTACCCAATCTCCAATATCCGAATTCGAAGAGATTTTAGATCTTTCTTTTTGATTTTGCATTTCTTGAGCAAATTCTTCACTATTAAAAGATAATGAGTTCTCACTTAAAATAAGAGCTGTCAAATCTTTAGGAAAACCATATGTATCGTATAGCTCAAAGACTATTGCGCCAGAAACTGATGTTGTATTCTGAGAAATAATCTCATCAATTCTTTTTAGACCTTTGGATAGAGTTCTTAAAAAAGACTGCTCCTCCTGCAGAAGAACGTTAGTAATTAATTTACTGTTAATAGATAGTTCTTTATACTGACCTCCCATTGAAGATTCTAAAATAGGTACTAGTTTATATATAAATGGTTCTTTAAGGTTTAAGAAAGTATATCCATAACGAATGGCTCTTCTTAAAATTCTACGAATTACATATCCAGCTTTAACATTAGAGGGGATTTGTCCATCAGCGATTGAAAAAGATACAGCTCTAAGGTGATCAGCAATAACTCTCATAGCTATGTCACTATCAACATTAGCTCCGTATTGAATTCCAGAAATTTTAGCAATCTCTTGTATTAGAGGTTGGAAAATATCAGTATCATAATTTGATTTTTTTCCTTGCATAATCATAGTTAATCTTTCAAAACCCATTCCTGTATCAACATGTTGAGTAGGTAGATCAGCTAAAGTTCCGTCTTTAAGTCTTTTATATTGCATAAAAACAAGATTCCAAATTTCTATAACTTCTGGATGGTCTTTATTAACTAAAGATAGGCCAGCAACTTCTTTGCGTTGCTTATCATCTCTATTGTCATAATGAATTTCAGAGCAAGGACCACATGGGCCTATCTCACCCATTTCCCAAAAATTATCTTTCTTATTACCATTTATAATGTTTTCTTCTGGAAGAAATTTTCTCCAAAAAGAAAAAGCATCATTATCTCTACTAATTCCATCTAACTTATCCCCCTCAAAAACTGTAACATAAATCCTGCTTTTATCTAATGCACAAACATCTACTAAAAACATCCATGATAATTCAATTGCATTCTTTTTAAAGTAATCTCCAAAAGACCAGCTTCCTAACATCTCAAAAAAAGTATGATGATATGTATCATGACCAACCTCATTTAAGTCATTATGTTTACCAGAAACTCTTAAACATTTTTGTGAATTAGCAATTCTTAAATCTGCAGGTTTTTTATCACCTAAAAAAATATTTTTAAATTGATTCATGCCCGCATTTACAAACATCAATGTAGGGTCATCTTTAATTACTAAAGATGATGAATCAACAATAGAATGTTTTTTATTCTTGAAAAACTCTAAAAATAATTTTCTGATGTCTTGAGATTTCATAATAATTTATAAATCATTCATTAGTAAAGATTGTAAATCAAATCCTTTAAATAGATTATCTACTGTAATATTACTAAATTTGTATTAATAATTAGTTATGGCTAAAATAAAATATTATTACGATACAAAGACCTTAAGCTACAAGCGAATTAAGCTTAGTAAGATAGAAAAAACTAAAAGACTGAGTTATTTTATTTTTTCAAGCACTCTAATTGGTTTAATAATGATTGTAACTTTTTTTCAGTTTTTTGACAGTCCAAAAGAAAAAAGATTAATAAATGAGATTAATCATCTAGTAAATCAATATGAAGTTCTAGATAATAAAATGTCTAAAATCGAAGTAGTTCTTGATGATATTCAAAAAAGAGATGACAATATATATAGAACTATTTTTGAAGCAGACCCAATACCAACTTCAATAAGAAAACAAGGTTTTGGTGGGATAAATAGATACAAAGAATTAGAAGGTTTTTCAAATTCTAAAATTATTATCGAAACATCTTCAAAAATTGATCAACTTACCAAACAACTTTATTTACAGTCAAAATCTTTTGATGAAATTATTGATTTAACAAAAGATAAGCTATCAATGCTTGCTTCTATTCCTGCAATTCAGCCAGTTTCGAATAAAAATCTTAAACGAATGGCGAGTGGATATGGGTATAGAATTCATCCAATTTATAAAACAAGGAAACTTCATACTGGAATGGATTTTTCAGCCAAAATAGGAACAGAAATTTATGCCACAGGAAATGGAAAAATCAGCAAAGTAAGAAGGAGTAAAAAAGGATATGGAAATTATGTGGAAATAAATCATGGGTATGGCTATAAAACACTTTATGCACACATGTCTAAATCAATTGTTAAAAAAGGACAAAAAGTTAAAAGAGGAGAGGTAATTGGATATGTTGGGAATACAGGAACATCAGTTGCTCCTCATCTTCATTACGAAGTTCATAAGAATGGGAAAAAAATTGATCCAGTTAACTTTTATTATAACGATTTATCCACAGAAGAATACTCTAAAATGTTAGAAATCTCATCACAAAACAATCAATCATTTGATTAAATGAATTTAGAATCTAACCCCAAAAAACTGTTTTATAAGATTGGTGAAATAGCTAAAGAGTTTAATGTGAATGTAAGTTTAATTCGATTTTGGGAAAAAGAATTTGATATTCTTAAGCCTAAAAAAAATAAAAAAGGGAATAGATTATTTACAAAAAAAGATCTAGAAAATTTAAAAATCATTTATCATCTACTAAAGGAAAGAGGTTTTACAATAGAAGGTGCTAAAAAGAAATTAAGAGAGAATAAGGAAGACACAACAGACAATCTTCGCATCATAAATCACTTACAAGAAATCAGAACTTTCTTAGTCAAATTAAGAGAAGAACTTTAGTATGGAAGAAAATAAAAAAGAAATTTTTTTATTTAAACTATCCAAAGAAATTAAAAAAACTAAACTTCAAATTATAAAATACTCAGAATTATGCAAACCAATTGCACCAGAAAATTCGATTGGAAGAATTAGTAGAATGGATGCAATAAATAATAAAAGTGTTGTTGAGGCAGCTCTAAGAGAATCAAAACAAAAATTACTAGATCTAGAAAAAATTATAAACAAAAGTAATAATAAAGATTTTGGAATGTGTATCATCTGTAAACTAGAAATACCATATGGTCGATTAATGATAAGACCTAATAGCCAAAAATGTGTTAATTGTGCAACTTAATCTGATATGAAACTAATACAAATAATAATTAGATATCTTAAATATTTAATACAAGCTAAGGGAAAATATAATCTTCACTCCCCATTCCTATATAAAATCGTATCACAAGTTATTTTAGCAAATAACACAAAAGATGAGAGAGAAATTTCAAGGCTAAGAGCTCAACTAAATAAAAATAATAATGCTATAACTATTAATGATTTTGGAGCTGGAAGTGCTATTAATGAGTCCAAGCAACGTATGATTAAAGATATAGCTAAAAACTCAGCGAAAAACTCTAAATTTGGAATGCTTCTTTATAGAATAGTTAGTTATTTTAAGCCAAAAACAATAATTGAAATAGGCACCTCTCTTGGTA
>Ga0209710_1003614_pt1 | contig 10359 bp, 7 predicted proteins | sample ArcticOcean_MG_C_5_FD_187436 | JGI IMG/M metagenome (GOLD analysis project Ga0209710, IMG submission 187436) | Marine microbial communities from western Arctic Ocean - ArcticOcean_MG_CB4_138 (SPAdes) (version 2) | ecosystem: Environmental > Aquatic > Marine > Oceanic | place: Arctic Ocean: Canada... | reverse complement strand
TGGTTCATGACCAGTTCACTGAAAATGAAATACATGATATTAGAGCAAAAAATCCTGGTATTAAAATAATAGCTCATCCAGAATGTCCACCTGATGTAATTAAAGCAAGTGACTTTGCTGGGTCAACTGGTGGAATGATTAAATATGTTAAGGACAATCAACCTAAAAAAGTTATGATGGTTACTGAATGCTCGATGAGTGATAATATTCAAGTAGAAAACCCAAATGTAGAATTTATTAGACCATGCAACCTTTGTCCTCATATGAAGAAAATTACATTACCAAAAATTTTAGATTGCCTAGAAAATGAAACTGGTGAAATTATAATGGACAAAGAAACAATAGAAAAAGCAAGAATTCCTGTTGAAAAAATGGTTGCGATAGGCAGATAATAAAAGTGTCTCAAATTAAATTAAGTGATTATTATATTAAGAATACTGTAAAGCTTGCTTTAAATGAAGATCTATACCCTTCCGGTGATATTACTTCAAACTTAATTAAAAATACTAAGATAATAAAAGTTAAATTAATTTCTAACCAAAAAGCTGTAATAGCTGGATTAAAATTTGTAAAACAAACATTTAAATCAATAGATAATAAAATTAGATTTACTATTAAAAAAAAAGAAGGATCTCTTGTAAAAAAAAATGATTTAATTGCAATAATAGAAGGTAAAGCTGAAAATATTCTAATTGGTGAAAGAGTTGCTTTAAATTTTATGAGTCATATCTCTGGAATTGCTACCAAAACCAATCAATTTGTTAAGTTGGTTAATAAAAAGTGTAAAATTTGCTGCACTAGAAAAACAATTCCAACCTTAAGAGTAATACAAAAATATGCTGTTAAATTAGGTGGAGGAACTAACCACAGATTTAACCTAAGTGATGAGTTCCTAATCAAAGACAATCACATAGCAAGTTCTGATATCCAAACTTTAGTCTCTCTTGCTATTAAAAATAAAAAAGGAAGAAAAATTACAGTAGAAGTTGATAATTTAAATCAACTTAAGCAAATAATGGGTTTAAAATTTAACACAGTACTATTTGATAATATGAATAACAAAACACTAAAGGCAGGTGTTAAAATGGCTAAAAAATATTATGAAACAGAGGCTTCTGGAAATATTAATTTAAAAACAGCTAAAAAAATTGCATCTACTGGAGTTGATAGAATTTCAATAGGTATCCTCACACACAGTGTATCTGCAGTTGATTTTAAGTTAGAAATTTAAAAGGAACATCATTTTCGTTATTTGAAGAAAAATTTTTACAATCACCCTCTGTTTAATTTAAAGTAATTATTGCATCTCATGAGTGAAACACTTGTTGAGTGAATATGATTTATTTTTTTTTAGAGAGTTCGGCTTGAGCTGCAGCTAATCTTGCAATTGGAACTCTATAAGGCGAGCAAGAAACATAATCCAAACCTACGTTTGCACAAAAGTGAATACTTTTAGGATCACCTCCGTGTTCTCCACAAATTCCAAGTTTAATTTTTTTATTTTGTTTTCGTCCTTTTTGAACTGCAATTTCTACTAAATCACCAACCCCATCATCAATTGATACAAATGGATCAATAGAAAATATTTTATTTTCAATATAATCATTTAAGAATTTTCCACTATCATCTCTACTTAAACCAAATGTGGTTTGAGTTAAATCATTCGTACCAAAACTAAAGAACTCTGCATGTTTTGCTATATCGTCTGCTTTAATTGCAGCTCTTGGTAACTCAATCATGGTCCCAACTAAATAATCAAGTTTAACTTTCTTATCTTTTTGAACCTCTTTTGCAACTCTAACAACTAAGTCTTTCATTATTCTAATTTCTGCTTCTGTTGAAACTAATGGGATCATAATTTCAGGAAATGCTGATTTAATTTTTTTTATTTTAAGTACAGATAAGGCTTCAAAAATTGCTCTACATTGCATTTCATAAATTTCTGGAAATGAAATTCCTAATCTACAGCCTCTATGACCAAGCATAGGGTTTTGTTCATGCAATTCATTTATTCTTGACTCTATTTCTTTTAAAGGAAGGCCTACAGCGGTCGCAACATCACTAATTTCTTTTTCAGTTTTAGGAAGAAATTCGTGTAATGGCGGGTCTAGTAATCTTACTGTAACAGGAAGGCCCTTCATTATCTTAAATATTTCTATAAAATCTTTTTTTTGATGGGGTAAAAGTTTTTCTAATGCTTTACTTCTATCTTCTGTTGTTTTTGACAAAATCATTTCTCTAACTGATAAAATTCTTTCTTCATCAAAAAACATATGCTCTGTTCGACAAAGACCAATACCTTCGGCTCCAAATTCTCTTGCAGTTTTTGTGTCTAGTGGTGTTTCAGAATTAGTTCTAACTTTTAATTTTCTGAAACCATCAGCCCAACTCATTAATTTTGAAAAGTCTCCAGATATTTCTGGTTTAACTGTTGGTACCTCTCCTAAAATAATTCTTCCCGTAGAGCCATCAATTGTAATAATATCTCCTTCTTTAACTTCAGTAGATGATGTTTTAAAGGTTTTAGCCTCATAGTTAATATCAATTTCACTTGTGCCAGATACACAAGGTCGCCCCATGCCTCTTGCAACAACTGCAGCATGGCTAGTCATTCCACCTCTTGCAGTTAAAATTCCTTTTGCTGCATGCATGCCATGAATATCTTCTGGAGATGTTTCAACTCTAACTAGGATTGTGTCTTGCATCATATCATTTAATCTCTCAGCTTCTTCTGAGGAAAAAACAACCTTACCACTTGCAGCACCGGGTGAAGCAGGCAAACCACTCGCAATAACATTCACTGAAGTTTTTTCATCTAGTGTTGGGTGTAATAGTGTGTCTAAAGAACTTGGATCTATTCTCATCACCGCTTCTTTTTTTGAAATTAGCTTTTCTTTAACCATCTCTACTGCAATCCTAACTGCAGATTTTGAAGTTCTTTTGCCAGATCTTGTTTGTAGCATCCACAGTTTATTATTTTCAACTGTAAACTCTACATCTTGCATATCTTTATAATGCTTTTCTAAAATTTTTAGGATTTTATCTAATTGTTTAAATACTTTCGGCATATATTCTTCCATCGAAGCATCATTTGCTTTTGCATCTTTTCTTGCTTTTGTTGTAATATATTGAGGAGTCCTTGTACCTGCCACAACATCTTCTCCTTGTGCATTAATTAGGTATTCTCCATAAACTTCATTAACACCATCGGATGGGTTTCTTGTAAAGACCACTCCTGTTGCGCAATCATCACCCATGTTACCAAATACCATAGATTGAACATTAACAGCTGTTCCCCATTCAGAAGATATCTGATTTAGTTTTCTATAAACTTTTGCCCTATTGCTTTCCCAGGATAAAAATACCGCACTAATTGCACCAAGTAACTGATCATGCACATTTTGTGGAAAATCTTTCTTCGTATGATCTTTAACAACTTTTTTAAAATCATTTATTAAACCTTCCCAATCATCAGAATCTAAATCAGTGTCTAAAAGAACACCTTTAGTTAATTTATAATTCTCTATTAATTCTTCAAAATGGTAACCCTCAACTCCCATTACAACATTTCCATACATCTGAATAAATCTTCTATAGCTATCTTTAGCAAATCTCATATTAGAAGTTTTTTTTGCAAGTGCAATTACAGTTTTATCATTTAAACCTAAGTTTAAAATAGTATCCATCATTCCAGGCATAGAAACTCTAGCACCAGATCTAACAGATAATAATAATGGATTTTTTAAATCACCAAATTTTTTTCCAACATCTTTTTCAATAGTTTTTAATTCTTTTTTTATAGTATTTACTATTTGTGAGTTTAATTTCTTCTTATCTATATAAAATAATTCACATACTTTAGTTGAAATAGTAAATCCTGGTGGAACTGGCAAACCAATTCTACCCATTTCAGAAAGGTTGGCACCTTTTCCACCCAAAAAGTTTTTTGGATTTTTTATTTTTTTTGATTCTTTAGATTTAAAGTTTAAAATTAATTTGTTCACTATTTAGTCTCAATATTTGAAAAATTTATGTAATTATCAAAGGTTCTACATAACATTTGCAAGAGTTCCAATCTGTTTTTTTTGATATTTTTATCTTCATCGTTAACCTTTACATTGTCAAAAAAATCAAAAATCACTTTTTTTGCTCCTGCTAGATTCGTAAGTGATTCCACGTAATTTTCATCTTTATTTATATTGGTAAAATATTTCCTTAATTCATTAATCTTTTTTAATAAATTTTTCTCATAGTCGTTCTTAAAAATACCAGGGTCGGTTGTATTAGATAATTCAAGACTACTATTTTTTAATTCACTTTCCAGTATGCTTGATGCTCTTTTGTAACTTGCCATTATATCCTCACCGATTTCAGTATTCATTTCATTATTCAAAGTTAAAGCTTTTTTATATATTTTATTCATATGATCTATTCCATGTGAGCTAATAGCAGCCTCAGTAATATCTGTTCTAATATTCTTCTCCTTCATATAGTACTTAAGTCTATCCATTAAAAATTCTATCAATTCTTTTTGTGATAAATCATTGGATAATTTAAAACCTTGATCTCTATGCAATGAAGTTGCGTAACTAATTAAATCTTTAATTTTAAATTCTTTATTATTATCAATTAATAATTTTATAACCCCCAATGCTGATCTTCTTAGCGCGTATGGATCTTTTGAGCTGGTTGGTTTTTGATTAATTCCAAAAAAACCTACCAAAGTATCTATCTTATCAGTTAAAGCTAAAGCAATACTAAATGGCTTTTTTGGCGTTTTACTATTGAGACCTATTGGCAAATAATGCTCACTTACTGCCAAAGCTATTTCTTTATCGAAACCTTGTGCTTCAGCAAAATATCCCCCCATGATTCCTTGCAGCTCTGGAAATTCTCCAACTAAATCTGAGATTAAATCAACTTTACAAATTGAAGCCGATAATTCAACTTGATCTTTGCTAATTAACAGCTCATCAGATATCATTCCTCCAAGTTTTCTCATTCTTTGAATTTTATCAAAATAAGACCCAAGTCCTTTAAAATAATTCATAGTCTTTAACTTTGATACTTGTTTTACTAAATTTTGGGATTTATTTTTTTCCCAAAAGAATTGAGCATCACTTAATCTTGCCTCTACAACTCTTTCATTTCCTAATTTTATATAACCTTTTATATCTCTTTTATTTGCAACCACTAAAAATTCATTTGTGATTTTCCCTTTTTTATCAAAGGTTGGGAAGTATTTTTGATGATGTTGCATTGTAATTATCAAAATTTCTTTTGGTATATTCAAAAATTTTTCATCAAATTTACATACTAAAATATTAGGTTGTTCAACTATATCTGCAACTTCATTTAAAAGTTTGTTATTAGATTCAAGGATGAGGTTATTCTTATTAGCTATTTTTTCAAATTCATTAACTATGAATTCTCTTCTTAAATTATGATCTATTATTGTTTTTGATTGATTAAAAAAATCTTTATAACTTTTAAAATTTTTGAATGTTTTCTTTTTATCTTCAAATTCTTTGTCAATAAATGTTACATTAGAGCATTTTAAGTGATGGAATTGAAAACTTAAACTTTTACCATCAAAGACAGCAAGGATAGACTTCAAGGGTCTTGCCCAGTTAAGACTATAGTCTCCCCATCTCATTGATTTTTTCCACTGGAGTTTATCAAGAACTAAAGGCATATGTTCTTCTAATAAATTAATGGTATTAATTCTTTTTGAGGGTTTTTTGAAAAAATAAAACTCTCCTTTTTCGGTTTTTCTTTTAAGCAGGTTTTTTTTTTTTATTTGATTTGATCTTAAAAAACCCTCTATAGCTTTTTCTGGAGCATTAACATTTGGTCCTTTTATCTCCTCTGTTTTTTGAATTATTTCTTTAGATAAACCCTCAAATAAAACTATAAGACGATTTGGTGTTGAAAAAGATGAACTTTTTTTAAAAGAGATTTTTTTTTCCTGAAATAGTTTTTGGAAATTTTCCAATAAAATATTTCGTGCATTTTGCTGTAAACCAGCCGGTATCTCTTCACTAAACAGTTCTAAAAAAAATTCTGACATTAGCCTGTTTGGCTGTTTAACCAGCTTTCAGCAGAAGCCTTGGTAATATCTCTAATACGCCCAATATACCCAGCTCTTTGAGCAACGCTTATAACTCCCCTTGCATCTAAAATATTAAATACATGGCTTGCTTTTAAACATTGATCATAAGCTGGTAATGAAATTCTTTTCTCAACTAGTGATTTTGCTTCAAGCTCGAACATATCAAACATTTTAAATAAATTATCTGTGTTAGCATGTTCAAAGTTGTACGCTGAAAATTCTTTTTCTGCTTGAAGAAATAGATCTCCATATTTTACATTTTCATCATTCCAAAATAAATCATAAACATTTTTTTTTTGTTGTGTGAACATACAAATTCTTTCAAGACCATAGGTAATTTCAACTGAAACAGGTTTGCATTCTATTCCTGCCATCTGCTGAAAATAAGTAAACTGTGTAATTTCCATTCCATCACACCAAACTTCCCAACCAAGCCCTGCTGCACCTAAAGTTGGGCTTTCCCAATCATCTTCAACAAATCTGATATCATGTTCTTTATGATTAATACCAATTACACCCAAACTATTTAAGTAAAGTTTTTTAATATTATCTGGTGATGGTTTTATTAAAACTTGAAATTGATAATAATGTTGTAATCTGTTTGGGTTTTCACCATACCTTCCATCTGTAGGTCTTCTTGAGGGTTGCACATATGCTGCCTTCCAGTGTTTGGGGCCCAATGATCTTAAGGTTGTTGCTGGATGAAAAGTACCAGCTCCTACTTCTATATCATAAGGTTGAAGGATAACACATCCCTGTTTACTCCAATATTTTTGAAGATTCAAAATAGTATCTTGAAAAAATTGAAATTTAGGTTTTGTAATTTTTTCTTTAGAAGCCATATCTTTGCCAGATGGATTTTTCCTCTAAAATATTAGCTAATTGATCCACTTGATTAATAGAAGAAGAAAATTTCTTACTAAACCATCCTTTTGGTTTTTCAAATTTTTTGATTACTACATCTTCGCCAAATTTTTCCTTTAAGATTTCGTTAGCATTACCTAATCCATCTATAAGACCAAGTTCTTTTGCTTTGCTGCCTGCCCAAAATTCTCCTGAGAATAATTCAATACCATTAGTTTTAAGTTTTACTCCTCTGCTTTCTTCCACAACTTTGATAAAATCTTTATGTAAGTCTAGTTGAATATTTTTAAGTCTTTCAATATCCTCTAATTTTTCTTCTTGAAATGGATCCAGTGAACTTTTATTTTTTCCAGCAGTGTGCACTCTTCTTTCTACACCAATTTTTTTAATCAATTCTGTAAAACCAAATGATGAATAAATAACTCCTATAGATCCAATAATTGAACTAGAATTTGCATATATTTCATCTCCTGCACAAGCTATTAAGTATCCGCCAGAAGCCGCAACATCTTCTGCAAACACCATAACTTTCATCTTATTTTTTTTGGCTTGAGCTCTGATAAATTTATAAATTAAATGCGATTGTACAGGTGATCCCCCTGGGGAATTTATGGTAATTGCTACTACTTTTGCTTTTTTTAAAGAAAAAGCTTTTTCAATGATTTCTTCTTGTCCTGCAAAATCTATACCTTGTTTAAATTTTCCAACATTACCAATCACACCATTTAGCTTGATATGGGCTACTATTTTTTTCTTTTTAAAAAAAGAGAACATTGTTAATCCTTATAGAATTTTTGATTTAATATAAAGCTTACTTATAGTTGAAGATTAAGGTGCGTCAATTGATAAGTAATAAATTTAACTTAATTATACTAACTTATTTTTTATGGGAACTGTAGTTCAACTTAGAAAACAAATAAATAATTCTTACTTCCAGCTAAAGGATTCTGTTGATGAGAAGTTGGTTTTAGTCGAGGAAAAAATTAAATCAAAACTCTTGAGTGAAGTTGATTTGGTTCAAAAAATGACTAGCTATCATATTGAAACTGGTGGTAAAAGATTGAGAGCTCTATTAACTCTTGGGTCAGCTAAATTGTGTGGATATAATAAAGGTGGTCGTGATATCAATCTAGCTGCATGTGTAGAAATGATACATAGCGCAACTTTAATGCATGATGATGTTATTGATCTTGGAGATATTAGAAGAGGAAAGAAAACTTTAAATTCTATTTGGGGAAATCATTCCTCTGTTTTAATTGGAGACTACCTTTTGAGTAGATGTTTTGAGATGATGGTGGAAGATGGAAACTTAGAAGTCTTAAAACTTTTATCCTCAACTTCTTCAAAAATTGCACAGGGAGAAGTATTACAACTTCAGCACAAAGGTGAGGTTGATATGCTAGAAGAAACCTATCTAAAGATTATAACAGCCAAAACAGCTGAACTTTTTTCAGCAGCAACTAAAGTGGGTGGAATTTTATCTAATAAAGAAATAAAAGAAAAAGAGGCACTTGAATTTTATGGAAAAAATTTAGGTTTAACATTTCAAATTGCTGATGACACCCTGGATTACAATTCTGATCTAAAAATTTTTGGAAAAAAAATTGGTAAAGATTTCTTTGAAGGTAAAATTACGTTACCTGTAATTTTATTATTCCAAAACATAACTTCTATTGAAAAAAAAAAATTAAAAGATATTTTTAAACAAGATACTAGATCAGATGAAGATCTAAGTTTTACTTTAGTGCTTATTAAAAAATATAATATAATCAAAGAATGCTACAAGAAAGCTGAACATTTTATTAATCTTGCATCTAATTCTTTAACGGTATTCAAAGATAGTGATGAGAAAAAAATTTTAGAAAACCTTACTTCCTTTAGTTTGGAAAGAAGCTTTTAGGGACTCAATAAGGACTTCGTCCAATTGTTTGCTTCACCTTTAATATATTTAAGTCTCTCGTGAATTCTGCTATCTCCATCTAACCAAAACTCTATACTTGATGGAGATAAATTCCAACCTGACCAATAATCTGGCCTTGGAACTTCATTTTTATTATTATATTTTTTTTTATATTCTTCTATTGAATTTAAAAGTTCGTCTCTATTATTTAAAATAGAACTCTGTTTCGACGCCCATGCACCAATTCTACTCTCATAACCTCTAGTATTATAATACTCATCTGCGACTTTATCAGAAACTTTTTTAACTGTTCCGTTGATCCTTACTTGCCTTAAGAGACTTTTCCAATGAAAGCACATTGCTGCTTTTGGGTTATTTTTTATCTCATTTCCTTTTTGGCTATTCAAATTTGTATAAAAAACAAACCCTTCTTTATTAAAATCTTTTAATAAAACCATCCTAATTGATGGAGTGTTATTGTGGTTGGAAGTTCCTAAAGCTACTGCATTTGGATCGTTTGGTTCGGTCTTTCTCGCTTCATTCATCCAGACTTCAAATAAGTCTATTGGATCATTTTTATCTAAAAAGCAGTCATTGAGGCCTAATAAGTTTTTTTGATTCATAATTTTAACAAAATAATCTATATAATATAGATAATGTCATTTAATACTTTTGGAAAGCAATTTCGTTTCACAACATGGGGAGAATCTCATGGCCCTGCTATAGGGTGTGTTGTTGATGGCTGCCCACCTAATATAAACTTAAAAGAGCAAGATATTCAGCTAGAGTTAAACAAAAGAAAACCTGGACAGTCAAAATTTACTACGCAGAGAAAAGAAGACGATAAAGTTCAAATTTTATCAGGAGTATTTGAGGGTAAAACAACTGGAACACCGATTTCTTTAATTATTTACAATCAAGATATGAGATCAAAAGATTATGGAAATATCAAAGACAAATTTAGGCCCGGACATGCTGATTTTACCTATTTTAAAAAATATGGAATAAGAGATTACCGTGGTGGTGGTAGATCTTCTGCAAGAGAAACAGCTTCAAGAGTTGCAGCAGGTGCAATTGCAAAAAAAGTTTTAAAAAATAAATTAGGTAAAAAATTTAAGGTAGTGGGTGCAGTTACTCAATTAGGAATATTAGGATGTGATACCACTAAATGGAGTGATCAAATAATTAATGGAAATCCTTTTTTTTGTCCAGATAAAAACATGGTCAAACTTTGGGAAAGATATTTATTAGATGTAAGGAAATCAGGGTCATCTTGTGGTGCGGTAATTGAAGTAAGAGCTAGAGGAATTCCTGTTGGTTTAGGTGCTCCTATTTATTCTAAATTGGATATGGATATTGCTTCTGCACTGATGAGTATCAATGCTGTTAAAGGTGTTAACATTGGTTCAGGAATGAGTTCTGCACAGTTAAGTGGGGAGCAAAATTCGGATGAAATTTCACAAAAAGGTAAAAAATTAAAATT